>Ga0209208_10002259_pt1 | contig 27571 bp, 26 predicted proteins | sample S1TSphfallax_3_FD_187694 | JGI IMG/M metagenome (GOLD analysis project Ga0209208, IMG submission 187694) | Host-associated microbial communities from peat moss isolated from Minnesota, USA - S1T2_Fd - Sphagnum fallax MG (SPAdes) (version 2) | ecosystem: Host-associated > Plants > Peat moss >...
AAAATGTCATTTCAAATGTAAGAAATTGTAACAACCAATGCACATTTTGTGACCCAAATGTAGGTATTGCATGTTTAGTAAAAAAAAACCAACCTTTATTTTCTCACACAAGTACTACAATTTTTACTCACATTTCATAGTTTGGTTTCTTCCAAATTATATGGGTAATACACATTCAATCTTATGGTTAATTTTTTTTTATACTTGGCAATTATTGGTATTAGGTATTTTTCAAAAACTTTCATATCAATTTGGTACTAGTATTAGGTCCAAGGTTGTTTTTTGCTTCATATCAATGTTGCCATTAAACATGTATATATCTAGAAGTACCTTAGGTCCCATAGTAAATTGGATTTGGTATAAGGTTGGCTTTGCCTCAAATCATATTTAATTGGTATGTTCTTCCACAACAATACTCATATTGGCCAAGGAGGAAATGGCTTCAAAGCCTTACAACAAACTACAAATATTGACCTTCAAAACATCGACAAATATACCACTAAAAATGTCAATTCCAAAATGGTTTGTCTCTTCATTCAAGATCACTCAAAAGAACAAAAGAAACATAATAGCCAAGAAATAAGTTGCTAGGTGGTTAAAGAAAAGAAATGGTGACAATACCTTTAGAAGCTTAGACATGGAAAAATGTGAACGCATGGAATGGGAATGATGTGGGACAAAATGATGATGAACTTCATAGGTTGTGTAGGACTAGCCATGGTTGCCATAGACAAGTGCATTGTTGGTGCCATTGCCATACCTAGCTAGGTAAGTATTGTGATGGGTGTGAAAACACATTATGATGGGATGCCCAAACTAATGATGTAGAAGAGGAAGAGCAATCCCTGAAAAGTAGTAGTATCAACAATTGTATAAAAAGAAGTTCAAACTTGTGCATCATCCTTCCCCATGTAAATGCCTTCCTAGACTTAAAACCAATCAAAGCATAGATCAAGTTGGACTTTTGGTTCATTTTTCCTAACATAAAACGTTCGACACAAACCTACACCAATTGTAAAAAATGCTCTCACTTATGTATTCTTTAGTTCTTGAAATAATTGTCTTTTTTTAAAATAATTATATTTCCCTTATAGGTCTTAAGTTAGATTGTGTGTCTTAAATTGTCTACACAATCTTAACCTTTGGTCTATTTTGTCTTCATCCCCTTTGACGACACATGAGGTGGATTTAGGGTCTTTTATTCATGGGGCTTCCCACTTAACACAATGTGTTGTGTTCCAATTGTGGGACCTTGTTTTTGCAACATGGCATGGTTCATCACCATGGGCATTACCAAGCTTTTCAAGTTATTTTTTTGCTTGATGAGCAAGGTCCCTTATATTCCTTTTTGGCCATTTTTCCTTTACCTTTAACTACACTCGGGGTTTCAATTTTGGACCCCTTAGAACATTCCATTTGAATCTTCTTCAACTTCATTTGTATGTGCACATCCCTTTGATTTTAAAATGGGAGGTGTAGTTATCCTTTTGTGTTTCTCTAGACTATTTGGCCTATGATTCATTCAATGTGGTTCTTTGGCATTTATTCTTGTTGTTCTTGCAATTGTGTTTTTTCATCCCCCTTCAACTGTTCATAGGGAAACTAGTTTGTGCATATGACAATTTTTAATAAAGGATTGGGAAAAACTTCGTGTACAACATGTTTTCGAATGTAAACATTTATGTGGTGACCTTTTATCCAGTTCAAGCCCCCTTAATTAACATTCTTTTTTTAGGTGCCTTTCAAGTTTTAATTTGGTCCCGCCTTCAACACATTGGTTTAAACAAAGTCTTACCATAAGGCAGGTTTGACACACCCCCAAGTTCCTTGATGGATCTCAATTGCAAGTCTAAAGGTGAAAACAATGGAAGAAGAAGAAGTTACAACATGCTCCTTGTCTCACAACATTTCAGGGGTAAATGGGTGTGTTAGAGCTCCGGGATTGAGACTAGGAAGATTGACAAGTAAATTAATTACTTACATGGACCTACACAAACCAAACAACAAGTTGGTTAATGTGTAGCTAGACCATTTTTGGTGCATAGACAAGCCATGGGCAAACATGGACTCACGAGACTCATTATGGCCCGAACTTGGGGGAAGCCACCACCTTCCCCCTTATAATATTTTTTATGTTTGGCCACGGGGCTAGCACCCAAATGTCATTTTATCTCGGGATTCCCAAGTGGGGAGCCTCAAAATTCCTAAAATTAAGACTCCCGCAACTTTGGAATCCGATAACTTTGTGTGTAGATATCTGATTGAGGTGATGTATGAAGCAAAGTTATAGCCCTCGTCAAAAGTTTTCCAACAATATATGACACAACACCTGCATGCAAGGAAATCAGGGTGATTTTTTACTTTTAATGGTTGGGAGTCAAATTGACAATTTGATTCCCAACCTTTATTTTGACCATAACTTGAGTTTTAAATACCCAAATGGGTCATGCAAGCCCATTTTAGACATTTACATTCCAAGAGCTTTTAAATGATATAAGGAACTCTTCAATTCAAGGGGTTTTGACCTTTGAAATCACGTTTTAAAAATTTAGGAGTCCATTGGGACTCTAACTCCCAAAGTGGGAATTCACTTGGGAGTGTGGGGGTTCATTCCCTCACACTTTTCGACACTCCTAAAAGCATGAAATGTGATTATTGGGTTTCATTCTTGGCCCGCACCTTCGCAAGCCCTTGTCTTGGTTGCAAACCCAAGGCTAGGGTTGCGACAATGTTAATGAATATGCACATGTTACTAATGCATTTGCCCCCCTTCCCCTAATTTCCTTAGAAACCATTAGTGCATTTTAACCTTTGGATTTGCCTATTCCTTCTTCTAATTCAATAGTGGACATTCAACTTGACTTAGATTTGGAGTGCTTTTATTGGATTCCTTTTAGTCCACTTAGATTCAGTTTTTGCATCTTTCAATTCATGGTCCTTCATGTATGAATTTCAAGCATAGTCAAAAATCAAAAATAGTCACAAAAGACACTTTTAATTTTAATTTCCTAAGATAAGTTGAAAAATGGGGTTTTTCTTTTAATGCGAAATTGGAGAAATGTGAATTCCATCAATTTGAAGTGGAATTCTTAGGTTATGTCATCTTTAGAATCGGCATTCGCATGGATCTTCATAAGGTTCAAACCATTGTTGATTGGGCTACTCCAACTTTTGTTCAAAATGTCCAATGTTTTATTGGTTGTGGTAACTTGTATTGACGTTTCATTGCCCATTATTCTTCAATAATGACCCTTCTTACTCAGTTGATTAAGAAGGATCAACATTTTTCTTGGGGAGTTGAAGCTGATAATGCATTTCAATCTTTGAAGGCTTCTTTCATTATTGCCCCATTTTTTATTCATCTAAACCCTTCCAAACTTTTTGTTTTGGAGATAAACACTTTCAACTTTACAATAGGCATCATGTTATCCCAACTTGAAGAAAATAATCTTCCCCATCCTTTTGGTTTTCATAAGTTTTCTTGCGAAAATTAATTAGGAAATTCATGATAAAAAAATTATAACCATCATGGATGCCTTTGAGGAGTCATTAATAGAAATTGGCAAAAATGTAACCATTATATTTGCGACTACATGCAACTATTAGTTATTTGGAACTACATTTAGACATTTTTGTAACTATTTCTTATGTTGGTCATATTTGCAACTATAGTGCTACTAGTTTGTGACTATTTTGGTGTTCATCCTTCCATGTGAACAACATTTAATTTCATTTTCATCCAAGAAAAATAATTTATGTCCCATTAGTTGCAAATGTGACCAATTTAGTTGTAACCTTATGAATATACAAAGGTGTATTTTGTGAATTCTAAAAAATATAGTTAGGTCTATTAAAATTTATGAATGTATATTTTGAATTTATATGAACAACCATATTAGATGCGCATTCAAGTATTATTATTAGCATAAATGGCCTTGATATTATGGTTACACTAAATAGTATATATTTTAAGTATATTAAAATTTTATGTAAGATATTTGTTAAATATATTATGCCCATATTAAAAGTTTATCCAAACCATCTTATTATATTTCTTAAAAATTACAAATCACATTTATTATTCTTTGTATTTATATTATATTATATATATTAATTACATTTAATAAAAACATATATTAATCTATTAATATTAAATTATTTTCAAATGACCAATTCATTTATTAATACTTAATTTTTATTTATTCAAAAATGAAAAATTAATTAAAATAAATCATAATAGCTTTTACAAGTAATGTAATAATATATAATAATAGTAGTAGTAGTAATAATAATAATAATAATAACATGCCTATGCTAGCTACAAATTACATTATCATTATTATTATAAGTATTGAATTATGAAGTATTATTAGATTAATATAATAATTACTAGGAAATATTAATATATAGTTTTAAGTTTTTTATTTTCAGAATTATAATTGATAATTATTAATTATTAAAAATTATATTAATTATAGTAAATTTAATGATATATATTTTTTTTATTCTCAGTTTTATTATTTTATAATAACTATTGTATTAGTTAGAATGGAAATCTAATAAATTATTATATAAATGCAAAAAATATTTTTGAAGGAAAAATAAACTTATTAAAAATAAAAAAATATTTATTGTAATAGTTCATAAATAGCTTTAATGAGTGAAGTAATAATATGAATAATAAAAATAAAATAGTTAACCTTGGCTACCAACTAGCTACAATAATAATTGAATTATGTTATTGCTACTATTAAATATTTACATTTATATTTATTATCAATTGTATAAATGAAAATAATAATGGAAATACTTATAATAAAATAGTTAGCCTAGGATAGGTTTTAATTATGTTTTTAAATATATAAAAACTAGTACTCAATATTTATAATTAATAGTTAATAATTATTAAATATTTATTATTATTATATTTAATTTTTGGTTGCAAAATAATAATTTATTAATTATTAATAATTTGCTAATTATTAGTTAATGAAATTGGTTGATAGATTATTATAGTTTATATATATATATATATATATAATTAAATAATTAAAATATTATTACCATTTATATCTAGCTAATAAATTAAATAATATTAATAGTAACTAATAACATAATTAATTCAGTAATCATAAAATATTGCTGATTATTATTATAAATAATTAGTTAGTTAATTTGTTATCACTTACTTATTTACTTATGTACTTTTCAAGATGAGAATGAAAGCCAAAACATATGGAATAAAATTTTTATTGTAAGTCGTTTGCAACTAAAAATGTTGCAAACGAATAAGTGCAACAAATGCCCATCTCCCCATATGTGGTGGCTTGTGGTCCACTTTTCATGTAGTTTGTAGAAAGGGGAATACATTGAATTTAGGAAGGCATCTCAAACAAATTACACAACCATTCATTCTCCATCATCATCTCTAATGACATGGTTTTTAATTTGTATTGTATGTATTGAAGGGCCTACATGGGCCTAAAGGTGAATGCTTGGTTTTTTGTTTGTCTATTCATTTGATTCTTCCATTTGGCTTCAAATGTTTTTTCTTCTATGTTGCACACCGAGTTGGACCTCCTTTAACCTTTAGTTTTCAAGTTGATTCAGTGCATTTATGGCTAGTTTTTAGTTTTAATAAGGACCCACCTTGAACCCTTTTTGTTATTCTCATGGTGAGGATTGAATTGAATCCCATGATGTTATTCAAGATGCTTTCACTTTCATCATGAAAAAGTTGGAGTTTCATGTTTCATAAGAGTAAACTCACGTGCTTCCATTGTCTTTTTTTAAGTCTTTTTGCTAGCAAGTTGACATCATGTTATTTGTTGATGGCATTCGCACTTTGTTTGATGTTGTCATTGTTGATGCCACCCAAGTAGATTTGATTTTGCAAGTTGTTTCATCTTGCAAGGTTTATGTGACAATGGCGACTTAAGCTAAGGAAGGACTCTACCATGATTGACACTAAGTGAATGCATTCTTTTCATTATTGTAGAAGTTTTTAGTTGTTTGCATTAATGAACGAATGATTTTTTTCATCGATGTGTTAACATGGCATGGTTGACAAAAGGCTTTGATGACCCTCTAGATATTTTGTGAGTTTTTCATAGGTAAAAGGTATTGATAACTTTGTAAAGGGCTCAAGCAAACTCTATTTTGAAACATGTTAGTCATCGTAAATGAGGACTTTTCTAGGCTTACCAATATTTCAAGTTTCCCATCCTTTTTTCTTTTTATATGTTTCTTGCAATTAGTGGGGGCGTTGGAACACAACCTAGTTTGGGTTTGGCTCCTTTGGCTTAGACTTGGGTCCTTTCTCTTTGTTCCTTCTTTTCTCCCCTTCTTGGGTGCTTTGTTTTATGGAGTTTGCTAGGGTTTCATCCTATTCATTTCCATCCAATATACTAAGGTTACATTGTTTATACATGTGTTTGACATTGGTTCAAACCAACAAGGATTTAAAGAGGAAATGTTCCATGAAGTTAAAAAATGAACTCAGAAGTTCCCAGTAACACCTAAGTGAATATTCATCAAAATGTGGGATCAAGTGAAAACTAAGGTGGATGGACCAATCATCAAACACTTAACACCTTAAAGAGCTGGGGTTTAGTGCCTATGCATTTGATGGCCTTGGCATTCAAAGCCTTTTGCTGGGGCACTAGTCCAAAAACCTGGATGACAATGTTAGTGTAATGACTTAGGTTTTCATTTTGTTCCATGTTTTGAAGAGTTTTCATCGAGTGTTAGTGTTTTAAGCACACACTAACACACAATTCAAAACTCTTCAAAACATGAGAGCAAACAAAAACCTAAATGGTTACATAGTCATTTTCCTCCATTGGCAGCTCTTCAATGGGTGGTGAAACACCACATAGGTCAAGTTTTTGAGAAATAATTACATATGACCATACTTGCTCCACATAATGTCTAGTCATGAATATTTTTTGGATGGGTGGGTTTAGGGTTTAAGGTTTAAGGTTTTGGTCCTTTGGGTGATTTAAGAAAAGAATGGTCCCATGGGTTTTGTGAAAAGGTGCCATGGCTATTGTGGCCGGCAAATTTAATAGTGATCACTCCAACTATGCTCTCCAACTTTGGCATGGAAAATTTTCAAATGCTTTCAGCTTTAACCTTTAGTAGTCAATGAAAAGTCCTTATGTGTTGTTGTAGGACTCAATTTTGTTTAAATTAAAAAAATTAATATCAATGAACTAAAAAATGTGTATTAAACATTGTGTTTCATAAAGCACTAGGCAGAAAATTCTAGTGTATTTGCAAGTCATGTTAAAGAGTGTACAAATTAAGACGGCATTTGGGAAAAATGAAACTCTTTGCAAAGAGTGAGTATGAGGAAAATAAAATAAACTCCGCCATGGCACTTACCGATGGGTAATTAATTAATGCCTTTAGAGAAGAGTGTTGCTAAAATAAGCACCACTCGGTTGCACTTGGGTTTAGGGTTTAGGGTTTTCATTTGGTCACTTTATTCACCCAAGTGTAACACTTCTAGGGTCATTGATTAAAAAAATTCCATTTTTAATTTCATTTTTCTACCATTTTTCATCAAATTTGCAGCCATCAAGTATCAATATTTTCATATGAGTTTATTAAAAATCTTATATGAAAATTCCCCAAAAAAAATAAATTTTATCAATAGGAAGATGCAGAAAAAATGGGCAATCATCCCTATGAAAATTTAGTAAAATCTGGCTACAAACAGATTTTATGTATGAATCTTTAATCAAGCTTCAAAATTTATGGCTACATACTTTTAAAAAACCAAATATAGAAACCTTGAGATTTTTACTATTATTTTTTCTCACTTCTGGTGAATCGGCGATTGAAACCCTCCAAAAATCTCTTTTTTCTTTTTGGCAAAAAAAGAAAAAGTGTTTCGCCTTTTGAGGAAATTCCGCCAGTTAAAAAAAAGCTCGTCAACGCACAGTCGATTTTTTTAATAAAAAAAACTATGGATGAAATCCACGCAGAGTTAAAGTACGAGGATCGGAATTCATCCGTCGGATGTGTCGGGGATCATCCTTCATCCGTGAGCACACCATGCTCCCCGCCGCGTGAGAGTGCCTGTTCGCCTTTTCTCTCGTCTCTCTCGTTTCCTCTTTCCTTCTCTTCTTCTTCTCTCGTGCCCAGAAATTCTCCGCAAAATTTCCGTGTAGTCTGATCGAGATGGAGTACGTGCGTCTTGATTGCTGCTCTGTTTCTCAATTGCGCGCCCAAATTCGCGGAAATCTGGATACCAAAACGGCCAGTTGCTGTATGGACTTTGGAGCTCTTTGATTATCGCAGCAGTCGCTCGCTCGCTCTGAGAGCAGGACTAATCCTGCCTTGCTACTAAAGTCCGTTTTCGTCTTCATCCGGAAATCATCTTCTCTCACCCAATATATGGAATCGCATCCCTGCAATTCAACTTCGAAGTTGAAACATCTCCGCCAGTAGCAAAGAGGAGGCTCGTGAAAGGAGAATCGAGTTCGATGGAGTCGTTAGGGTAGGATGAGAAATTCTTTGTGAAGGTTGGGTGCACAGGAAGCAGGCAATTCCTTGTTGCAGAGGACTTGCCGCATCCATTCTGTTTTTGGTGGGCAGTAGGGAACAGTGGAGAGAGAGACACAGAGAGAGAGAGAGAGAAGACACACACATCTCGAGTTTTCAGAGTTTTTAGGGTTTCGCGAAAGACGTTATGGAAGCTCTGTGGAGATTGGCGTATCTGCTGGAGCCGGCGTCAGTGGTTTTGATAGCCACTGCCGTGTTTGTGGTGTCAGCCTCGGCGCAGCGGGCTTTGACTTTCGAAAAGGAATCTGAAAGACACAAGGATTTTGCAGAAGCATCCATAACCCTAGACAGTTCACAGGCTTTGATGATTCCTATAGCTAGTTCCTGCAGCCTCCTGCTCATGTTCTATCTGTTTGCATCCATGTCCCAGTTCATTATGGCTTTCACTGCAGTGGCATCAGCTTCCTCTCTAGCGTTTTGCATGGCCCCTTATGTGACTTACATGAATTCGCAAATGGGGTTACTGGATCCCATCATTGTGAACCGTGGCTGCTGTGGCTCCTTCAGCCGAACACAGGGCTTGCTGGTTGTGGTCAGTTGTGTGGTGGTTGCAGCTTGGCTTGTGACGGGTCATTGGCTCTTGAACAACGTACTTGGCATCTCAATCTGCATTGCATTTGTGAGCCATGTCCGGCTTCCGAATATCAAGATCTGTGCACTCCTGCTCCTGTGTCTATTTGTGTACGACATCTTCTGGGTGTTTTTTTCTGAGCAATTCTTTGGCTCCAACGTTATGGTGTCTGTGGCCACTCAACAAGCATCCAATCCCATCCACACTGTGGCCAGCTCTTTGAATTTGCAGGGCCTTTCACAAGCAATCACAAAGAAACTGGAACTTCCTGTGAAGCTAGTCTTCCCCCGCAATTTACTTGGAGGATGGATTCCAAGCGGCAGTGGAGGAACAGAGTTTCTGATGCTTGGCCTTGGAGATATGGTATCTTTCTCTCATCCTTCACAATTCTGCCTGTTACACACCCTTCTGATATGCATCAAAATGCAGTCTGTGTCTCGGAACCCATTGAAGGCACTGAACTGGAGATTCTGTAGAATAGAGGAATTGATCAGCAATTTTTCTTTAGTCGACTGGCAATGAAAGAGAAAAGTGCTCCTGTCAAGTGGGTTTCTTTTAGTTTTTCTCCTTCTCTTTTAGATTTTATTGAGCTATCAACCATGAATTAAGTTTTCTTGTTTTACATTCACCTCCACCCATGTACATGAAAGTATGATGTCAGTGGTGATGTTATGATAGGTGGTCAATACTATGCACCTTGCTGCTGAAGGTCCCTGATTATGTGTATGGTTTTTGGCTGTTGTTCAAAACTGCTCCTTGGTTTTGGATTTTTTTTTCTCTTGATGTAGGGTTGGGTTGCTGTTTTGTTTTCAGATCTGAAATGTCTACAGATGTAAATGGAACAAGGGCATTAAAAGCAGCTCAAACTGAAGGGTGTTTGTTGCAAACCATGCAGGCCATTCCAGGAATGCTTCTTGCTTTGGTTCTGTGTTTCGATCACCGGAAAGGGAGAGAACATGAGAATGAGGGCTCGTTCTCTAGAGGAAATCAGTACATTCGGTATGCTGTATGTGGCTATTCTATTGGTCTCATTACAGCTCTGGCTGCTGGCTTATTGAGTCAGTTGCCTCAACCTGCTCTCCTTTATTTGGTAAGTTCCTTATGGCAATTGTGGAATGTACTGGCATTCAGGACTGATGAAATGTTTTGCACAGATTCTCAGTACAGCAGTTAAATGAGTTCATCTGGTGCCAGTGGAATGGACGTGTGGAAATTGCATTTACACTTTCTTGTAACCTCTTTTCATCAGTGCCTGCATACCCTATGAATATGTTGTATGCACAGCCATTTTCCTTAGAAAAGTCGTGTGATTGCATTCAGCGTACAGCTTCAGTCTTTTCTTTGATCTGTTGATTAGTTTGCTTCTGCCTATGGAGCTGCCACAGTGCAATGCTTACTGATCTGTTGGGCTTAGTGTACATTGCAGCTGATGATTGTCTTGACTAATTGGCTGTTGGTGTGGTCAGGTGCCATCAACGTTGGGTCCTGTTGCTTGTGCTGCATGGGCACAAGGAGAGCTTGGAGAGCTTTGGAATGGGCTAAGGCCTGTTGTTACTGATAAGGCAAGGTTGATGGAGGTCTGAGGTAGTCACAGGACAAATCTTGTTCTCTTGAATACGCTCTAACTTACACTACCAATCGGGACACTTCCTAATGAGTCTCTTCAGTCTGGCACAACCTGTGGAGAGGTTTCAAGTCTAATGTGAAACTTCTCTGCTATGCCCATCATATCAAGTGGCTAATCCACTGCCTAGCAACCACCAGCTTTCTAGGACCCAGAGCTGCCATCCTCCACCATATGGGCAAGCCCTTTACTGATGGCAAGGAAATAATTGGGAGGTACCCTAAGTGGAGGATGGTTCTTTCAAGCTGATTGATCCATCAACATCACATGGAGCAAATGGACAAATCCTCAAAAGACATAAAGTCAGTCACTAAAGTGGTGACTTTGATTCAACTGTTTTGTCGTGATCACATGGAACTCAAAGCTGGGGCCATTAAATTGATAGCCAAGTAACATAGTTCCATCTGGATCTGGTCTCTGTATCTATGGATGCTCATGTCACTGCTCATTACAAGCATATTCTTGCTTGTACATCAGGGTTGTCTGTCATATCCTTGCATTAGTTTTTGTTGCTTATTCTGTCTTTGTTGTTTGTGTTTTGGGTGCTTCTTATATACATGGGCAAGAACTTATTTATTACAGCTGCAGTCTTTAAACGAAATACTGAAGAATTTTATTGGGACAGAGTTTTAGTGGCTTGATTGCAGACTCAATGACCAATTTCAAATGGGTAACTCAGAGGCTAGTTTGGGTTAGGTCTCCTCTTTAGTGAAACCCTGGAAATTAATTTGGGTTGTCTCTAGATTTGTAGTCCCCAGCTAGAAGTGCAGTGTTTTGAATTGGCAGTGTTCTTGTTTGTTTGTTTAATGTATTGGGGTCTTCTCCTTTTCCTCTTTCACTGTTTGTTGCTATTTGTTGCATCTGTAATTTCTTTAACCATATTTGTTATTCAGGCATCTTTCAATTCTATTCAATTTGACCTAAAGAAGTATAGAGAAGTTATGATACTCATGAATACAAATTCAGTTGCCGCACCATTATCTCTACAAATGGGCTTTTGGTATTTGGACACTTCAACAGACAATTTCCAAATGTTTCTTTTGAGATGGAGTTTGAATTCAAAGGCTTGCAAAATGGAGTGCTTATCACATTTTGTAATACCAAACTTGTTGTCCAATTATTCATTTTGAGATCAATTCCATCTTCAAGATTTTGGTTTCAACACAAAATTATTCAAATGAAAAATAGATTGGACCTTAAGAAAATTAGCCATGTTGAGAGTCCTATCGATTAAGTTCATGGGGTAAAGAGTTTGAGCAACCTTTCTTTCAATTCTAAAATGTTCAAGGATGGTATAGAAGGTTCTTTATATACTTATTATGATATGCTCTAGTGTAGTCTCTTTGATTTTTGTACCATGTTCACAAAGCTCCCACATCCCATTATTATCATTGTAAAAGGGGACAAGCTTAAATATGCACATACATACTTTTATATGCCATTTTCTAACACTTTGGTTCAAGATTGAAGGAGGAGCAAACTTGGAGCATGTCTATAACAAAAGAGCCCCTTGTGATGGATCTCATTGCATTCCATCCTGTTGTAAAGGATGCCTGTTGAAAGTGGTGGAAGCATGGGGCTCTTCTCATTGATGAATTGCCTTCTCCCATGAGCTTTACCACCTTTCAAAACTAACCAAGCCTTCGTCAATACCACGCGTCATGCTTTCTCCCCACAAGCTTGGTGCCTTTTGTGATCATCATTTCAGAACCAAACCACCTTTGAAATATTTCCTAATCCTTCAAAAACGTGGTTCTTTGTGTGTGTGGTAGAGCTGAAAAGCAAATCTGAGACAACATTTACACAAAGCCAAAACATGCACAAAGGAAAAAGCTGAAACAAACAAAAGCCAAAAGAACACTAAGTAGGATGCACCATAGGACATGCTATGTTGCAATGAGTAGGGTAATGTGCAAGGAGTGAGGCATTCCGCAAACAAGGGCTTGCTCCATGAGGCATCAGCCAATGGTGGGCCTATCTTTCAGGAGCGCCCACTCCAAGGGTGTTGCCTAGCATAAATCTCGACCATTCAGATCAACAGCTATGAACATCATTGTAGCAATTTTCACAATATGATGACAATTTTTTTTTGCGCACCTTATTTTCTTTTGGGAATGATTTTAAGATCTTGCAACTTGAGTTTTTATTTTCAACTTTCAGAAATAGCTATCCTAGCTACGAGGAAGCATTCACCATCGATTGAATGGCTAGTTTGGTCAATTTTTTTCTAGTAGGTGACATGGCGTCTTATTTTGAAGACATCTTACAATAAACTTTTTTGTGTCTTAAATGATTGGTGACCTCAAAATGTGCAATGGAGTTCAATTTGGTTATGCTTGTTTGGCCCAACTAAAATAATTATGCAACTTTAAATACTTTGGAGGTCCGATTGGCAATGAACATGTTCCTTCAAGGTGGAGATTTGATGATCTTGATTTTGCAAGTCCTAAATATTACACACACAATGCTTGAATGCACATACAATTGCTAAGTATTGACTTGTGTGGGAATTAAACCCCTCAATTGCCAACAACCATACAAGCATGTTGCACACATGTCACACATACATTGCGCACGATTATGCACAATTACAAAAACATACGATTGTTGAAAATTGAATTGAACTCTTAAACTATTCATTGTGGCACAAGCTACCTACACACAAACACACAAACTTGTTAGTACCTACTACCACTTGACAAAATTCTAATCTAAGAGACATCAAACTTGCTAAAATCATGGAAACAACAAGGCAATGGCAAAAAAATAAACCTCAACTTACACAAACAAAAATTAGTTAATTTTCAAAACTATATTAAACATGCATATCCTTCCAAGTTGCAATTGGCTATGGGTATGAAAAATTCTCCAACATATAAAATTGTTGAGGAAACATCCTAACAACAAGGTCTAAATGTGTTATCAATTGATTGTGGGTCTTGGATTTGAGGAATTTCATATCAATAAAACATCTTTTATCATCAATTCACCCAATGACTTGCACCATGACAATTTTTACCAATTTCAAGTATTATGGCAATTTGTCTACTAATCACTTGTGACAAGGACCAATATTTTCAAACTCGATTAAAGGGTTCATGGTGTAAGGAGGACCCATGGTTGGCATAACATTTATTTTCATAACTTGAAGAATGACATATGAAGATCCAAAGATATTGAAGATAAAAACTTCAACCAGTAATATATTTGATTAAACCAAATCCTCTTGGGGTAACAATTTTAACCCTAGATCACATTAATGTGTTTTTTGAAGAAATCTTTACGATTTGGCATCAACTAGAATTGACAAAAGACCACCCCAAAGCTTCCATTACACCATGTGAAGGAACATAACTTGACTATAATTTGGAAATCAACTATTTAGCTATCTCTTTCACTTGATTTGTGAGAATTTGAATGTGCACCTCTTTGATCACAAAAATCATAACATTTATTAGTTGGTTTAGATGTTTCACCCAAATGTGTTGTCCATTACAATGAAAAGATAAATGCCCCATATGGTTTTTATAATGATTATTCACCACATGATGATTAGGTTATAGGAAGAGTCTACCAATCACTTATATGTTCAAAAAGCATGTGACTTGAAAGTCATGTTAAGGTCCACATAATGTGAAAAGAAATGTGTTTGACAAAATTTGATTCTTGCTATGTAATCAACAAACAATACATCTCAAGGTTTAAGCAACCTTTTTGTGGTTGTTCATCAATTCCAACATGGGCAACAAGATTTCCACCTCATACAAGACCTTAATGTCAAATAACATCTTAAAGTTAATCAAGTTAATAGAGTTGTTGCTAAGGTAATCCAAAGCCATCTTCACTATTAAAGTACAATATTCAACCATGACTTCTTTTGTAGGGTCCAACATTGAAATCCACTTTGTTTTGATTTTTTTCTCTAACTTGTTTCCTTTAGTTTTCATGATTTTAACAAGTTTACTAAGTTCCAAATGCTTCTTGGGGTTTTTATTAAAATAGCCAACTAGGGTTTAGAGCAAGTTTTCCAACTTACATTTGCTATGTTCAACTTAGATCAAACTTGCACTACAAAATTAGCTTGATGTGCCATGCAATAAATACCTTGCATGCGAAGAGCATGATCCAAGAAAATCTATTGAGTTGTTGTAAGAAAACATTCACATCATGAGCTTCAATATCACCTTAATTAAATTTGTAGCTTCAAACCCTTCAATTAATCTTTTAATGAATACCAAAATTGAACTTCGGGTCCATTTAGATGGATCACGTAAGTGTGCAATGACAATCAATTTAATTGATTATCAATGTGTTAGTAATAAACTTCATCACAAAAGATGAAGATCTAAAGTTGATTGATATCATAACTTTTGCAATTACTACAAGAATAATGATGTGCGTGATACCATCCATGGACTATCCAATATTATCCCACCAATGTTTGTGTGGACAAGTTTTGACTTGAAAGAATTATAACAATCCTTTCATGCTCTCATCATATTCATTTATGGGCTTTCCCTTTTGGAATAGGTAAAACACATTGTGGCAACCTAAATCATTTTGTTCGAGCCATCATGTGCCACACTTGGCATGACCTTGTTCAACATATTTGTCCCATGATTGGAAGCATAAAGCAATTCATTTTTAGCATGTTGAAAAAAGTTAGCCCAATATAACTTGCCTTTAGAAACATCAAGCATGGGGGAATACTTTTTTTCCTACCATCATGTTTGAAAAAGAATCAAATTTAGGAGCTAACAACTTTTCCTTCCCCATATAACCTTTGTGCTAATCTTGCACTTGATATGGGTGACAATCCCACTTCATTCAATACACTTTGAATACACTCTCAACCCACAACAAGTTTATAATTCATGCTTCTAGAAATTTTTTATTCGACTCATAAGGTTTTTTCTTCATTTTTTTACATTAAAGCTCAATATCTTTTGGGATTTTTTCAACTTGGATTTCAAATCTTACATTGGCTTGGGATCCAAACCTTTTTTTTCATTCTTGATTTCTCTTTGTCCATGCCAAAACCTTGGTTGCTTCCTTCAACAACATTGCCAACCTTATTTTGTTAATCAAACACATAATGAAATTTGAATTCACCGAGGGGTTTAAAAGGAGCCATTTTTCCCTTACAGCTCATAACACACAAATAAACATAAAAGACAAACACTTAGTACTCAAGAATCAACAATTAAGATTTGTTGCCTAAATCTTAATTGTTTGACATTGTAATGTAATTTACAAAATGTGCACTCACATTTGCAAGTTGCATTGAAGTGAACAAGCAAAATCAATGAATAGTGAACCCACAACAAAGTTGATGACTAAATTTCAAATGTTCAAAAACCCTTTAATCAATGGGTTGCCCACAACACATGCAAATACATTCACACATAACTTGTAAAAGGCAAAAATTAAGACTTGTTGAACTCAAATTTAATAGTAAGTACCTTGGAATTTGGAGCAAAGTCACAAACCTTTCAAGCAACCTAAATGATCCTTGCATAACACACAAGACAATATAACTTCAAAGCTCAAAAACAAAGGAAAAAATGAAATTTCAAAGGTTAGAAATCAGTCACCTCAACATTGATGTGTATGGTGGAGGGCAAAAATTTGTCAATCCATTTCACCTCTTTATTGGTTCCCCCCATCTTTAAGGTTAACTTCCCCTTCTCAAAACTTTCTTAACTCCATCAAAGTTCAAACAACATTACATTGTACATCAACATTGTAAAACTTGTAATGGTCCTCTAGTTGTAATTTCAACAAATTATCACAACCAATTGTCAAGTTGTTGGTATCGCACAAAATTGAAGCGTTTAGAGCATATTTGCAAACTACATAGCCTATATATGTTTGGGTTTTCAATGGGCCAATCATAGGCCATCTTCATTGATCAACATGATTAATGTGGTCAAAACTAATTGTGAACCTTCATTTTGAGCCACTTACACATGTAATAATGCAAGTTACATTAATTACATTCCCACACTAAATATTTGATTAGACAATTTAATTTCACATCCACATAAAATACATTATGCTTGAACAATTAACAAAATTCAAAATAATGTTGTATGTTAATAAAATAATGTGACATGGTGTTTGAACAATGAACCATTATGCACATATCCTTATTTCAACAAAATCCACATTAATATTTGTGTATGACAATGAATTGAACTATTTTGAATTAATTTTGACTTGATTTCAAATTGGTTACACATGTTATTGTGGACTTCAATGATTTTGGACCAATAATAATATTGAATAAGGTTAAATATTTCAAGCACATAACAGCTCGTAACACCAATTTAATGTCCTTGTAAAATACATTTTTATTTTTGCACAACCAATATAAGTAGTAGCCCCAAACACAACACAATATTTGACATTCTACTTCATTTAGTTGTTTGTTTCCACTTACACAACTAACATCAACAAGTAGCTCACTTATACATCCATAAATTGATTGATTCATTTATTCTAGGATATATGTTTGAATCCCATTATGTGAACCAATGGAACCTTTAAGATATTTGTTGCTTTGACTTCTACTATTGTGGAATTATGTTGTTGCCCTAATTGTGAACCTTAAAAAAGAATTGTTTTGAATTTTCAATGACAAAATAATTCAATATTCAATATCTTATATGCTTCAAGTCTAAAAGTTATGAAATCAATTCCCAAAAATAATACCCCTTGAACACTTTACAATAACACCAATAGTGCACCCGAAGTTCCCTCAACAAAATAGTTTATAGTTTATTGAATTTTTAATGAAAAATTGTTCAATATTCAATAACTTTTGCATTTCTGGTCTAAACCTTACAAAACCATCTCGATGCACCCCTAATCATTAACAATCTCTCCCGACAATATCAAGAGCATGGTGGAGGGTGTGATGGTTTGGGAAATGTTAACATAACAAACAAACTACTTTATTTAATAGACAGATATCAACAAATTGGCGTGTTTATTGATTTATTTTTATTCACTTATGGATTATTATTGTTGGTGAATATGTAAGGAATAAATATATAATGGATTGGTGCAAATTACCATTTGTATGTTGCGTGATTTACAACTTATTGCAAACCATAAATTTTGAAGAAACATTTATAGATAAAAAGGTGGTGGTTTTAAAAATATTAATTATGGGTTAATATGATTGAGTTGAGCCATTACAAATTTCTTTGCTACAAAATTGTTTCAAATGCTTTTATGTTATATTTACCCAAGATCTATTGACCAAGGATGATTTTTTTCACAATCAATTAGTATTCCACAATGTAAATTTGGTGGATATCATCCATTGGCCTTTTAAGGATTTCAATATAGATTTATAAATGTGTGGGGCCAATGTTGGTTAAGTTTCACAAAAGAGGCTTGCAAAATATTACTTTCATGTGGTATTAAAAGTTATATTTGTGACAAGAAGTAGTTTGTTTAGGATATGCTTTAATGGGCACACCTAATGTGTGATGCAACCCACAATATTGCCCTATTCTTTACATAGGGTATGTATTACACACAACCTTATTGTAGTCATCCAAACTCAAACTTTGTTTTCAATCTATAGGTGAATGTGTTTATTTGCCTTTGATCAATCATTAAGAGCAATAAATAGAAAACGGATCAAGTGATCAATTTATAGGTGCATTCGACAAGGCTTTTAAAAAAGGCATGTGAAAACAAAATGCCTAAATGCACAACTAAAAGAGAAGTGGCAAGTTATGTTTAAATCAACTAAATTAACAATTTCCATTTCACAATGCAATTTTAAGGCCAAATCAATTTGAACTTGTAGTGTTTTGCATAACTTTCGTTTCAAGCAAAAGGGAAAGGGTTAATGATGAATGGTTTGATTGTGTACAACCACATCAACTTGAATCATTATAACCAAAAAGGAAAGATGGTTGAAAACCTCAACTACTCAACACATTTAGTTTAGACAATGTACCATCTCATTAACTACATACTATAATTGTTAAGAAGATGTTGGAAAACAAGGCATCGCAAAACACGCTCACCTTTCCAATAGATAAGATGTTGTACATCTACGTACTGTGTCAACACTCTGAACTCCAAAAAAAATTCCGTTCCAATCTAAACACTTTCACCAAAGAAACCAGTTCTAATAAGGTAAAAACTTCCAAAAGTTGGATCCAATGCAATAGTCTGGATGTTAAGGGTGAATAGGGGTGAAGCCTTGAGGGAGAAGGGGAAGAAAGTGCTACTAGCCCTAGTAGGTGTATCAGTTGGATTGCCACTTATCCTGACTCAACACCCATGCATGCATGGACAACTAACTTCCCCTTGTAGCACAAGTGGAAAGTGTGCTTTCCAAAGCAACCTCCTTCTGACATTCTTAGCCCAACTTTCAATGATCATCACCACCCAAAAACAAACACATACACACACACAAATCCACTTACTACAAGTCACAAGTTGAGAATGCACAAAAATCACATCATTTTTCATAAGTTTTTCACCAAATTGAAGTTTATTTTTGGCCTTGCATACCAAGGCAAGGATATTATTATTGTGTTTCGATTCATTTTATAGAGTATATAGTAGTAGCTTAAGGGATTTTGGCCCCCTAAGTAATAATATAAGGTCTATTTTTATATGAGGATTTTTTCAAAGATGATATATTTTTGGGCTTGTGTTGAAACCTGAGATTAGGTCTAGAGTTATAATATCTTTGAAGAATTTTGGTTTCTTTTTAGAGGATTTTTTTTTTGAAGATTACGTATATTTTTGCAGGAAATATTTGAGTTTTTGTAATTCTTCTTTTGCCTTAAGATATGTTTTAATGTAAATGGCAAGGCCATAGTGTGACACACCCCTTGTTTATTATTATTATTATTATTTTAAAATTGATTTATTATTATTATTTTTTTATCTCTTGTGAAAAATGAAACTCCAGTTGAGGAGGAATTTATTATATTTTGAAAGAGAAGTTAGTACTTGGGTTTGATCTTTGGACCTATTAAATAGCCTAATAGCCTAAAAAGCACTTGGCTATCGCCTATAATAGGAAAAGAGAGCCCAAAGAAACCCAGCCCTTCTTTCCTTTATTTCAAGTCTTAGACCAATCAGGTTGCAGAGTGGAGATAATTTTTGTGACCACCAATAATATACTTAAGCAGGCCAAAAATAAACTAAAAAATAAAAAAATCTAAATACCCTTCTTCCCTCATTTCAAGTCTCGGACCAATCACGTTGCAGGGTGGAGAATTTTTGTGACCACCAACAGATTGCCTACACAAGCCTTAAAAAAAAACAAACAAACAAACAAACAAACAAACAAATAAACCCCTTTTTCCTTTATTTCAAGTCTTGGACCAATCAGGTTGCAGGGTGACGAGGCCCCCAAAGGCGGCCAGTTCGTTCTAGCCACCCAAAATTGACGTGATACTTCTTTCAGAAGCTCCTGGGCGGCTTGAAATTTCCACGTGGAAATTTAGCTTTTAATTTTAAAGGGCGGGTGGAGACAAAAAGAAAATATGGTAAATTTAATTTAATTTAATTTTTTGGGCTTGCAGAAAATTGTTGGTGCCCACAAAAATTCTATAGACCCTGGAACCTGATTGGTCCAAAAGACTTGAAATAAGGGCAATAAGGTTCCGGGGGGGGGGGTGTTTGGCTTTGGTCCACAAAATTATTCCATCCTGCAACCGGATTGGCCCAAGACTCGAAATAAGGGAAAAAGGGGTTTGTTTTTTGTTTTTGGGCTTGCGTAGGCAAACTGTTGGTGCTCACAAAAATTCTTTCCACCCTGCAACCTGATTGGTCCAAGACTTGAAATAAGGGGAAGAAGGGGTATTTAGATTTTCTTTTTTCTCTTTTTTTTGGCTTGCTTAAGTAAACTATTTGTGGTCACAAAAATAATCTCTACTTTGCAACCTGATTGGTCCAAGACTTGAAATAAGGGAAAGAAGGGCTGGGCCGCTGGTTTGGGGGCGGGGTGGGATTTGTGTTTCCCCGCTTGTTTATACTGTTGGTGCCCACAAAAATTCTCTCCACTGGGCAATCTGATTGGTCCATGAGTTAAAATAAGGGCAAGAAAGAAGGGTTTGATGCGTGCGTAAATTGTCTCGTGCTTGTGGACGTTCGGTTGATTTGCGCCTTCGCCCAATCCCGGGCCCGCGTGTGTCCCTTTCCCGACAATCACTTGCCGAAGTGCAACAATCGCTCGGAAAATGCGGACAATCTGTTTCCTCGTGGGCCATCCGTTCTCGTGAGGTAGTTGCAGGAGAAGAGGAGGAGATCATTTGGATTTGAACTTCTTGTGCAAAGAAAGAATCATCAAATCTATTTTGTTCTTGTATTGTATTGCTGTTGTTGTTGCTATTGCGTTGCGGATTAGGAGGACGAAACCTGATTTTGATGCGACCGGGATGTTCTTCGAGTTTCGACCTTGATTTGGTACTCCAAGAACTCGATTTCGATTCTCTTCTGGCACTGTGACTTGGACATTTTGCAAGAAACTAAAAATAAATGAATAAATCTTCGTTTGTTATCTCTCTCTGCGTGTGTAGGGCAATTTTTTTGGGATTCTCTTCTGGCGTTGCTGCAGCTTTGACTGTTGTTGTGCAGGAACAAAAAAGATTTCTTCGTTGTTTGTGTTCTCTCTGCGTCCGCAGGAGGTGGACTCGAGTGCTATTCTTACCTGCTGCTCCATTTTTGTCCTGTAGTTGAGAAATTATAGAGCGCAAACACGTACGCACGCACGAGGAGGATTTTCTGACTACAGCTTTCTAGTGTACGAGTGTTGCAAAGTGACGATACGGCCAAACCATCGATCAAGCTCGCTGTCGAATTCTCGAGGCTCGTTACTGAGACTTTCCGGTACGTCGATTTCATGTTTCTTGATTGTTAGTTGTGTTGCGAGTTTTTGGAAGGACGTTCAAAAGGCTTACTGATGCATTTTTCCAAGTCGAGTTTTCGTAATGGTCATCGTGAAGACCGAACGTCACTTCGGTTTCTAAGAGTCGGTCCCTTACGGTAAAGAGGAAGGAAATCCCCGGCTCTGTTCATGGACTCTTGTCTCGATCTCAATATCGAATTTGCAGGATGGGAAATCGATGAGCATTTTTGGAGGTCCGTCCCTCTGTTAGCGACCAGATCGATAGATCGTTTCGACGTTTTCACGGAATTGTCTTGCCTGCGGAGTAGTACTCTGTTGACTTCATTTATCTTTCCGATTTACTTGTTTCTTTTCCGATTTTCCTTGCTCAATCTGCCTTCTGCTTGAAAGATTTGTTTGTCACCAGGACAGGAAATGTGATTTCATGATGAGCACTCCATTAGATCCATCTATACAGCATATGACAGAATTTTCCTGTCCATCGAGTAGCTATTTCTCATGGCATGTCATGCACACCTAATCATGAAGTGGCCCAACAATATCTGCAGTGGGCTGTTGCAATCCTTCAGGTGCAACGACCCTCCATACAATTAGCAGGCAACCATTTGTTTGGAAGCCAAAATAGTGGAAATTGCACATCTAGGAGACTCTGTGTGAAGTCTGATCACAATTATCTCCATTTGTGAAGAATTCTCATGTTTTGGACTGTGAATTGTGATTCTGAATTTCAACTGGAAAGAGTGTATGTTCTCAATTTTATTGAAGACAAATACATTTCCAATGGTTGCTTTCATATCAACCTGCTTCATGCATTGAAAGTTGGTGTATAACATAAAGGCACTGTCTCTGTGCACAGGGTGAGAAAGAATCACTGAAGCTGCTTGATGAAGCTTTATGGCACACGCATGATTTTATGTTCCTAAACCCTAAACCCTAAGGCGTGGGCGACATCATTAACTGTTTGCAAGTTTCAGCAGATTGAGAAGTATGCTGCACCACTCAGCAAGGAAGCTGCTAGCAAGAACCCATGTCCTGCAGTGCCCCTTTTGGTCCCATGAACCCCTCTTGAATCCTGTTGACTCATCAGCAGCAGCAGCCAGGGTAGTGTCAACATTGACAAGTAGGACACTGGACAGGGATCATTCTTCAAATAGTGACAATGTTGGTTATCACTGGCCTATAACACCAAGAAAAGGGACATCATGGAGGCAGCAATCTTACAGCACAGGATTTCAAAAAGTAGGGGCCTTGCAGCAAGGCATGGCAGAGATGGTGTCCCATGTAATTCCCATGCCGTCAGATATTCGCTATGCAGATCTTATTGTCAAAAGATCTGATCATCTCCAGGTATGTGTTGCTCATTGTGGAATATATGAGCACACTTTGTTTGACAGGTGCTCAATGTCACAACTTTCATGCTCCAGGTGATGTGAACTCCCAATTTAACAAGGTTCATGGTGTGGCAGGAAAAGCCCAGTTTAGATCCTCTGGGGCTCAAATTTGGTGCCTTATACACTGATCACATGCTTCAAGTCTCGTGGAAAGAGGGGTCAGGCTGGACAGCCCCCTCAATTGACCCAGTAGCCCCGATGACCCTTCATCCCTGTGCTCAGGTGAGCATTGGAATTGTTGATTGCTTTTCAACTTGGGAGACCTTAATTTTTGGGTCTCTTGGTGTGAAGGAGCATCTGTGTACGAGAAGATGAGCAGTTGTTTTTGGTGAAAAAGTGGCAGCTGTATCTCATGGATATATCTGGCCATCACAGATTGAGGAAGTGAGGAGGGATAGCACAGTCCACAACTGTGAACTGTTTCCATATATGTGTAACGTGCTTTTCATAATATTTCTCAACAGTCTTTGCCAACTAAGTCCTCTCACTTGGTAAGTAATGCTCTTCGTTAAATGATACAGACCTAGTACTGGAGTCTTCTGACAGGAACCTTCTCTTGTTTATCCATGACAGGTCTTGCACTATGGTTCTTGTTGCTTTGAGGGAATGAAGGCCTACAAGGACAAAGACCAGCATCTCCGCCTGTTCCGGCCAGACATGAATATGGACCGCCTGTCCCGATCAGCTGCTTGTCTCACCCTCCCTGAATTTGATAAGGTAGACTGCTGAAGTCTCTGCCACTTCTTTGCCTTGGCTTCTCCAGACATACCCAGGGCACAGTTGCTCTGCATGACTACTCATTTGCCATGTGCGAATTGTGCTTCTCATTTGTTCGTATGATCTGGTTTATGCACACCTTACCCACTGTTGCCTTTACAACCCCCAGGTGTTTTCATAGGTGAAGAGTCAAAGTCTAATCCTGATATGTGTTCCAACTCCTGGGTTTGGAATTGGTTGAATATGTTGTATTGAAAGCCATTGTTCTACATTACACCTTTCTAACCGTCAGAAGAGCAAATTATACATGTTTTTTCTTCATAACTATACATTGCTTCAATTTAAAGCAAGGGTCACATCCATTTCCAGGTAGAGCTGCTTGAGTGCATAAAAGAGCTTGTGCGGGTGGAGCGCGATTGGGTGCCTGCTAAAGAGGGCTTTTCTCTCTACATTCGTCCAACGATAATTGGCACTCACCCTTTCCTGGGCTTGTCCCCAACAAGGGAAGCAATGCTTTTTGTGGTTCTTTCCCCTGTTGGCCCTTACTTCCCTGGTGGATTGAAACCCATCAAGCTATTTGTGGAGACAGAAGTGGTTCGGGCCTATCCTGGTGGGGTTGGGGACAAAAAGGTTGGGGGTAACTATGCACCAACCATGCTGCCCCAGCTCAGGAGTACCCAGCGAGGTTGTTCCCAAGTAAGTCCACTGAGTAAATACTTGGGTGCTCCTGCCTGTTTCCTTTAGTAGGCCATAGCTTTCCTGCTGTCCATGTCATCCAACTCTTCTAATCCCACACTCATGATTTTTGTCATGTGTAGGCATTATATGTGCTGCAGGATGGGCATCCTGGGGGTGGGATTGTTGGGGAATCGGGTGCCATGAACATATTCTTTCTGTTTCAACAGGAGGGGATGATAGAACTAGTCACCCCTCCTTTGAATGGTCTGATATTGCCTGGGGTCACCCGGGATACTATTCTCACCATTGCCCGTGACTTTGGAAATATGAAGGTTTCAGAAAGGCAGTTGCGGTTTGGTGAGGTATTGTGTCCATTGTCCACTATGTTCTGTTGACACGGACAATGCTGGTTGAATAGGTGCATCTTGTTGTGCAGTCCATCTGTCTGAAAAACTTATAAAGTAGAAGAGGTTAGGCCAGTGAGATATGTTCTCTCCTTTCTTGTTGCCTTGTATTAAATTTTGTAAAGGAATTATCAGATGTTTCTGAACTGCTTTTTTGTGAATTATGTGTACTGAACAGATAGAAGATGCAGCAAAGACTGGCCGGCTGTTGGAGGTTTTTGGAACAGGGACAGCATGTGCAGTTCAACCAGTAACAGGTCTTCTGAAGAATGACAACACTGAGATTACAATCCCATTCGACAGTGAAGCAGCAGCACACTGGCTAGCAAAGCTACCTGGAATGGCTTTAGCTCAGCCAGGTACTGATGAACCCTTCAGCCTTTGTGGTCGTCTGACCAGAATATTGTTAGACTACCAATATGGAAATGTGGAGAGTCCTTGGTCTGTCCCTATTGACCCATAGTTTTGAAAACATTTTCTTGAAAGCCTATACATACTTTAGTTGGATTGAGAATTGTTCCAATCCAAGCCACATTCATCAATCTGAAGATTAAGAATGTTGTTTTCAAAGCAGGATCTAAAACCATAGTCATCAGCAAGTCTAAAGTAGTGACAAAAGATACACTGACCCTCCAAAGAAAGAGAAGGACTCTAATGAGGAAGACACTAGTACATGAGTAACAACAATACCACCAAATTTTACCTTGGTAGAACAGGAGATGTATGGTGTTTCTGTATGTTAATGTGCAGCAGATTGCAGCCTGTAATGTGAGCTCCTGCTGAAAGCATTCCTCCTTGTAAATAGTAATTGGGGACTTTTCAGACAAAGGCTACATTGAATTGAATTCGGTTCGTTTTGCAACTACATGTGCTGGTGTTAGGGGCATGGTGATGATCTAAACCAATGTCCATCTTCCCATTTGTTTGTTTGTTTGTGTTCCATCTCTAAGGATTGGTTAGAGTAGTTCTCTTGATGGTAGTCCATAGTGTGTTTTCTGGCCTATTTATTCTTTTCCTGTCAGGTTATCCATCCAGAGATTTCCAGCACATAGAAGATCACTCATGGATCATCATTTAAAGAGGAGGGTTCTCCTTGGGCAATTGGGGGAGAGCCTGGTTCAGTGAGGAATTGTCCTCCTGATTTAGTAAGAGGATCATAACAACTAGCACGCTTGTGGATCAAGCTCCTATAGTTCTGGAGCATGATGAGGAAGCTCTCTCCTTGATCAGGAATTCCAAGCCGTGAATCTTTGAAGTGATAGAGGTGCTCCCAGGACTGTGGGTCTGATCATTAGAATTGGAGCTGGATTTCTTCAGGGACAATGGGACCCTCATGGGCTTTCTATGAATTCTGAGAGCTGTGAATCTTTTCCAGTGATAAAGGCATTCTGAGGATTGTAGATCTGATCAGCATGGGAGCTGAACCATGGGAGTGAGCATCACAGGCTTATCTATTTGCCAGGATTCTGAGTGGTCTATGTTTTCAGTGATAAAGGCAGTTCAAGGAATTGCAGATTGATCAGAGAGGGGGTTGAATTTGTGCAGGAATCATAGGATCATCACATTTGCTGCCATACAGAGAATAATTTGTGTATCCCAATTGTGGGGCCATTGTTATGATTTGTTGACAAGCAAGATTTGTGCAGCAAGTCTTCAATTTGCTTGAATAGTTTCTTTGTGTTAAGGTTTCCATTGGAACTCATACTTTTCTTACAGGAGTTCTGTGACTCTGGTTCCTTTAGTGGTCACTTTGCTTTGCTGCTCACATTGGACTTGTGGTTCTTCTTGTTGTACGGGTTATATTTCTCTTGTAGCCCTTTGTTGGACTCTCGTAGAAGGAAATGAGCACTTTTGCAGAGAATTTTTTACTGCATACACAGACACTCTTTCGGTACTGTCACCAAAAAATGGAGATTGCATGGAGGGGGATGTGGGTGATGTTAATCAGGCCAGTGACTCTGTCTCTGATGCAAGGGATTTTTGAGTGGGGGTGGCTCTGAGAAAGTCGTTGGTGATGGGAGCATTGCCTGCCACGATGGATAACAGGTGCTCCAAGGGAGATGCCAGGAAGAAGAGGTTGAGCTTTGTCAAACAAGTTTTTAGTTTCTCTCATGTTCTTGGTCAGATTGCTTGTCAACTGTATGAAGACTAGAATAGGGTGGAGAGTCTGCTGACAAGTTGGGGGAAGTAGGGTTCAAAGTGGAAGTGATGTTTTAGCAGTTCTGGAATTTAAAGCTGATCCCTCATTGGATTCTCTTTTGTTTGGATGGTTGGTGGCAGCTTCTAAAGAATATTGAGGTTGAGCTTGGACAGTTCTCATGCGGGCTTGCCCATTTTCTGTCAGTAAACAACTCTTCCCTCTCAGTGCACTATCACTATAGTGACCATCCACTCTCTTTTCAGTGGTATCTCCAGGAGAAGATTGTCTACTCAAGAGGAGTCTGTGAGGTTCTCTTAACTGCCTTAAACTTTCTGATGAATGTTTTGAATATTCCAGAACAAGGGAATTGTGCATTTAGGTCATCAGAGATGGTTGACAAGCTAAATATGCTGTGATGCTCTGGTGTTTTGAGGCTGGGGACAGTACAGCAAGCAGTCATTCACAATCAACCAAAACTACAACAGTGATGTACTTGAAGATGTGGAGAAAAATATCTAAATAATATCTTTACATTTGAATGAGATCTTGAGTTTTTCCTTTTCTCTTTTTTGAAATTATTTTTG
>Ga0209208_10002260_pt1 | contig 27571 bp, 15 predicted proteins | sample S1TSphfallax_3_FD_187694 | JGI IMG/M metagenome (GOLD analysis project Ga0209208, IMG submission 187694) | Host-associated microbial communities from peat moss isolated from Minnesota, USA - S1T2_Fd - Sphagnum fallax MG (SPAdes) (version 2) | ecosystem: Host-associated > Plants > Peat moss >...
AGTAATTATGAAAATTAATGTTATGTTTAACAAATTATTGTATTTATAGTTAATAATTACCAAGAGAAAAAAACTACTTGACCTATAATAATTCTTACAAAAATAAATGTAATTATACAATAAGTAATGTAATTAGTTGAATAATAATTTTTAAAAAATTCATGTAAGAATTTACTTTATAATGACAATTTTTAATTCATAACTTATAATTTTAACAAAAATATTTAAAGATTTTAATCTTTAAATTAGAGTTGTTACATTAATGTTACATTAATTATATGATATATAATTCAATCAGATTCTAAAAAATAATAAAATATTTTAAAATATTTTAAAATATTTTATTTATTTAATTATTTATGAGTTATGTATTAATAACTTGTGAGTAACTAGATAGTTAGTTTGTTAAATATTAAGAAATTATTGCTTAATTAAGTAATTAATAATGAATATTGAATATTTGTAATGTATACTTTATAATTTAAATATATGTAAATTTAATCATTATTAATTAAATGATTATCTAATTATCTAGTTTTTGAATTGTTTATAATTCTAAAAACTAAGAAAGTAAGGCATGAAGAAAGTTTTGAAATTACAACTTAGTTTGTGAAGAAGTTGGAACTTCAAAACTTATCCCATATTTTTTGTTTTTCATTCCCAATTTGAACATTATATAAACAAAAAGGTGTGATCATCCAATTCCACATTAAAAAATTTGTGCACATGGGATGAAGCAATCAAAAGGCTCGACCCAAAACAAAAAAACAAATTATGCACATTTAAAAAGTATTTACTTTCCCAACCTATTTATCTACTTAACTAGGTAGGTACTTAGTTTGACCTACCCACCTAGGTTGACTTATGTACCTACCTACCTAAATACGTACCTATATGAATAAGTATTTAACCTAGGAAAGTAGAACCTACGTACCTATTTTTTTTACCTAAGTAGGTAGGTTGGTATGTAGCCTAGGTTTGTAGGCACCTATTTATGTACCTACCTAGGTACCTACTAATTTAATATTTTTATTTTTATTTAAAATTTTTAATGCCACGTGGCATACTCACGTTGGGCCACGTGTCATAATATAATATCATCAAAGTATTTGAATTAAATGTCCTAGATTATTTCAGAATAATAATAATAATAATAATAATTTAAATAATCAAATATTAAAACACGTGGCAACACATCATTTGCCCTCAATTGTGACCAAAATAGTTGCATCTTAGTCGCATGTGACAATACGTATACAATGAAGTCAAAGGATGAAATGTATTTGTTGACTTTTTTTCATACAATACCCTTTGTCATTTGCGATTAATTTATCACATGTGACTTGTCTTAGGCGACTAAAGGGATTTTAGTTGCAAAATGTCTCTTGCAACTAAAATTTAGTCACAAATACATGTTTTTCTTCTAATGAAATAGTTTGTATATTATGAAAATCAAGTGAAACTAATAATGTTTCATGGAACACCTACTCAACTTTAAAGGTATTTTGTTTAAATCAAAACTCAAAATCAAAATATTCACTAGTTCAATTTAGAAAATTTTAACATCCATATTAGTCATGAAACACAACTTGCCATGATTAACATGCCATTAAAGTGGCACCACACATACGCATATATAAAAAGAAAATGAAGTTTTGAGCATGATTTGACATGGTTTTTGGCTCATTATTTCTTTATTTTACCCTTAGGCTATTTTTTACTATTTTAGGATATTTTAGTGCCTTAGATTATTTAAAGCTATTATATGTTATTATCAACTATTCCAAATTATTTCACCCTAAGTTATTTTTGGATATTTTAGACTATTCCACCTTAAATTATGTTAGGTTATTCTAAACTATTTTAGGTTATAATACCTTAGGCTTTTTAAGGCTATAACCTAGGGTAAAATCATTTAGAATAGCCAAAAATGGCCTGAGGCATGATACTAAAAAATATACTAAAGTTAATTTATAATAGCCTAAAATGAACTAGGGTAGGATAATAAAAAATATCCTAGGGTTAATTTAAAATAGCCTAAAGTAGAATAGCTTATACTAGCCTAAGGTAGAACAATTAATAATAGTTTGGGGTAGAATAGCTTAAAATAACCTAAAAGTTGAATAACCTAAAACAACCTAGGGTACAATAACTTAAGTTATTTAAAGTAATAACATAAAAATAAACTTATTTACTATAATGAATTATTTTAGTTAGTAATGCATTATGTCAATTGGCAATGAAATGTGATGATTACAAAGACCTTATAATGAATAACTTTAGGCAAGGTGAAATAATTGGGGTGGGGTGAACCTATTTCACATTAAGGTTCCATAATCATTTAGGTTAGGTAATTACACCCCACTTGTGTCTTAGTGTTTGATAATCTTCCATGACCATGATATGAGTTGTCAAGTTTATTATGGAATTATGCATGCAATATGTAGACTCCAATAATTAGACTATGACACCTCTTTGTAAAATAGATCACACATCTCCAATTGAAAATATGAATTAATGAAGGAAATTATATAACTATTAATGTGCATGAAAGTTGCAATATATTGGTGTCCATTAAGGTTGCATTGTATTGTGTGTATTGAACTTTATGAAGCCAAATTTCTATGAACTACAATCCTAAGTAATGTTTTATCATCTTTGTACAATAGATAATGTACATTGTATTTGGTGGATTGTCCATCTAGATGGATGATTCACTAATACATGTCATTATATTGATATATATAAATAATAAGGACTTGCACCTTTGTGTATGGTTGGCTTGCACAACCATTCAATGAGAATTTTCTTTAAGGGAATTTGCCCTAAAAATAAACTTAAAGGTGAGTTAGATCAATTGTCTCTTCTTGGCCTAAACATGACATACCATGTTTTGTATCATCATTTCCATTTACGAATTAGGCATGTAAGGCATTGGAAAGTGGTTATCATTCAAATATCACCCTCATATTCACCAACAATGACATAAATACATACATTTAATACATGTTTACACTATTATGTATTGGTATATAACACTCATTACACTCAAACAAAACACCTTGAGACACTGATATTCTAGCTTTATACATTGGTGACTGATAATGATGATAAATTGATGCATTATATAGCCACACAGAATGAGGCCATATGATAGTAGGAATGGAGGTAGATTTAAATATCACATGCATATTTAAGGGTATAGTGTTTCGAAAATGTAGGGATTCTTACCAATTATGCAATTATTGTTTGTGCAACATAAATGATCTTTGAAGAAACAAAAATCAAAATTGAAGACCCATGCATGTGAACTTAAAGTGATGAAGGTAAATGTATGGAGCTATCTAACACCATACCATCATCAAATTTGATTTAATTAAAAAATTGGTTGCCTTTCGTATTCCAACAAATAGGTCAAAATGGAACATTGATACAAGCTACAATTAGAGGTTTTGTCCTAAAAATGATATTTTAAATATAATTCTACAAGAAAATGCAAAGGAAATGTTTTCACTATTATTAATTTAAGTTAAATGAGTTAAAGGTTTGTTGGCTTTATAAGGAGGGGCTTTCAAAATCATTTTATCAAAATTTGTACTAGGAAATAATTTTTTTGACCCTCTTGCAAATCATCGTGCATATTGAAAAAATAACTTTATACCACATTATTTAAAGATTGTAATCCCACTACCTTTTCTTTAGCCTTACAAATGACTATAAACATGTAAAAAAACCATTTGATAACTCTTAAAGTGTTTTTTTTTGGGTCACATTTTGGGTTTAGAGATTTGAATGAAGGTTCTTTGTTGTTATGGTTGGTGGGTCTACTTTAATAGAGAAGTATCCAAAAACATGTCTTGTGGTTGACAAATGAAAAAAATTCTACATGCGGTCCTTGCAAAATAATATTTAAATAGTACATCAAAATATAAGCCAAAGACACCATTTGCATCTAGGAACCAATAGGGGCCCTTGTGCAATAAATGATGAAACACCTAATGAAAATGCCTATTGAAATTATTTGGGGGTCATTAGGTGGAAAACGTAACATGTACAGACACAAATAATCACATATGTTACACTTTAGAAAAAACGGTTTCTTATTCTTTGTGCATTGAAAGTGTGTTTGGTACTTTGAATGCAATATAAATTGATTTATGAAAATATAGCCAATATGCTTATATGTTACACCATATTTTGCATTCATTTCCAAGGACATTGCCCATGTATGGTCTAGTATTTGAGATTCATCTTTTGTGGTGCTTTCATTGAATTGTGATTTTAATTGAATTTATCCATGAAATCTAGTAGTTTTTGTTTATTTTTGACATGATTATTGAGTTCTAGAATGTCAAATTAAAATCTCCCAAATTGATGATTGAACAATGTTTAGAAGAATGTTGAATTATAATTTGAAGATTGTTTAAGTTTGTAGAAACTAAACATGAACAAACATTATACACATTGTTAAAGGGGTAGGTTGATTACATTATTTTGGATGAACAAGGCATTAAGAATAGGGATTCATCATTGGACATTGCAAGTTTTTAATTTTGAATTCTTGTTTGGTTTTGAATCATGTTGATGGTGACTTGGGACTACCCAAAGATGGAGGTTATGGGAGAAAGGAGATCATTCTTAGACACAATTTTGAAACAAGTATAGATGTAATTACTTTGTAGTAGAAACTACAAATTATGTTTTGGAGATACCACAAATGTAATTTTGTTGTTTCATTTCATTTCAACAGAACATGGGATTTTTTTGTTATATTTGGATTAAAATTTTCAATAAACAAGAAAAATATAGACTTTTACAATGATTTTCATATTCATATTGTTGTGTGAATTTTTTGTAATATTAAAAAATAAGGAAATAAATTTTATTTTGTTTCTGAATTTTTTACATTTTATTTTGAAGTACAAATTCTGGTTATATGAAATAACCTTGAATTTGGTGTTTTAATGAACTGTAGAAACATGTGTGTGTAGAATCAATGCATGAATTATGAATATGTGCATATTGTAGTGCAAATATGTTGTTATAGTAAGTCTGGAATAGGTCTATAGGGATTTAATCCACATTTACCATTTGGCAACCATCTTTTGAGGAATTTTTTTTACTTTTTTTTTTAAGGAACAAAAGGGTTTTTTGGATTTTCCATTCTTAATATTATAGATGTGGGTATTCAAAAGAGTAGTTTAGTTTTCAATTTAGATTTAAAATGGGTATGTTAAAAAACATTGGAGGTTTAAGTGGTTGACATCATAAAGACAACAAAACAATCTATAGCTTATGAAGAAAAAGGATTGTGAAACAAAATGAATCGGATGGTGACCCGAAGTTTATAGCGACAATTAGATTTGGAGGTAAATCGTCAAATCACTAAATAAATAAAAAAGACAATCTTGATAATGGAGAGGAATATGTGGGAAGTATAAAAACCCCATATCAAAATCTGATGCTGGACAAATGAATTCTGAGAACAAAAAAAAGACTTGCAAGACATGTTGTTTTAGCCACAAGAGGTGGTAAGGCATGAAGTATGGATTGGTGTTTTCAAAGAAGGCACAACTATAAACGATAATCTCCACACATAGAGATGCAATCAAACTCTCACCCAAATGAGTGGGTGCAATATACTTATCAATTGCAACTTATGGTTTAGAGTTGTAGGGATCAAAACGAAATAGGGACTTTTGTAGTACCTGATTAACCGCTAGAAATCTCAAGTCCAAAATTGGTAACTAGCTAAAGAAAGGATATTATAGGAGGTATATAATCTAGGTTTGTGTACTAGTCTACATTTATAGATTATTATGAACTAATGGAAGACTGGGCGGTGGAAAAAAACACCAATATTGATGTGTTTGAAGAGACTGAAGAAAATTACCTACGATCATCTAAATATGCAGAAGCACTTGTGAATGTGTTGGATGAAGTACCGCAATCATACTCACATCAACAAAATCTAAAGTTGGATCAAACAAGGTACACAATCAAAACATGGGATCATGAATTTGTGGATTTATAAGTAGTTAGATTCTTTTCAAAGGTCAATGCATTATGTGAGGAAGGACATGTATTCATGGATTGTCCTTTTGTGCCTTTTCACATCAGAATAAGTATTGCTAGACATGTGGAGTTACAAATGTAACAAGAGCATTAATGGATCAATCACAGGACTAGGAACCATGAATTCTTGTAGTCTAAAGTAGATCGAAAGGCATGGAGTTGGGAGGTCAATTACAACCACAAAGTCGACAAATTCATCCATCCATTCAATTCAGGAGCATAGTACTAGAGGTGTATTCCCATCCACATTCTGCACCATAGAAGATACTAATGGGTAACCACATAATGGGGCATCCTCAAACTCGAGTCAATTCAACTTCAATAAGAGTGTCAAAAGCAATAGTTGTTGAAATTTGGAGACAACCTGTTAGAATAGAGGTCACTCAATCACCTAATGTTGTCATAATAACCATAGGAGTGGAAATGGTTGTTGCACCTAACACAAATGTTGTCAAAGTTGGAGTACTAATCGGATTTACAACAAATTTGGGTAATGGATCAAGTGGATTCTTGGCATGAAGGAATTTGAGTCAAAATCCGAGACTACCAACAATAACTATTGGAGTTGCTAGGAAACCTCAAATGGTGTTTACCAATTTGATAATTACTACTCATGTGAACAATATTACAGATCAACCATCAATGAACTTAGTGGTTATTGGAGGGCACAAAAATACAAACGTTGCAAATCCAAGAGGAGGATATCGAGAACCATTTGTTATAACTACACAAATTCCTAATCATAAAGATACCCATTTTGTTAGGCCAAACAATTTAGCTCTTAAATATCATGATTCAAAAAAAATGTTAATCTAGATTTTCATGTTAGAATGTTCAATTCTATAGTGAAGGCAAATGCATAAACTTTTGAAAAGTATATCATCAATGCATTTAGCTATATGATAAGATATATAACATCGAACTAGTGCCACAATTACATGTCGGAATTTCCTAACTATACTTTTTCAAAACTTACACAAACATTTTGTAAATGTCATTGAAAGACTCAGAATGATGAGCAAATATACATGGAGTTGAGAAACATGAAGCAAAAGGGGATTGAAAGGGTGAAGGTTTATAATGAGAGGATTCAGAAGTTGGCTCATGGTTTACAAGTACCAACCACATATAGTTTCTTAACTATTATATTTAGGGCGAGTTTGTAATCATACCTCAAAATTGCGATTGGAAGGATGAAAAGGTCAACACATCAACAACATAAAGAGGCAATGATGTTGTGTGAAGAAGGCATGACTATTGCAGAAATAAGGATTGCACTTTCAATAACACAAAGTACCAAACAAACAACACCAACAAAAACACATAGTAATACAAGGAGGACTAATAAATATTGCACAAACTATGGTATGACTAATCACAATGTGGAAACATGCAGAAAGAAAAAAAAGTAGACCACAGTGGCAACCACAGATGTAACATAACCAAGTCAAAAATCACAGAAGACATCTTCATATACATGCCACATTTGTGGCTTGAATGGACATCAAATGACAAAATGTCCAAAGTTTATTGAAATGTAAAAGATGTTTCATGGGAAATCTATGACAATAACAGAAGTTCAACATGTTGCTAAGACACAAATAGTCACTACAGATGTGAATGTGGTGGATGTTAATGTTACAATAAGAAGTAAGGAAATGGAAGAAAAAGGTATCTTTGCTAGAAGCTAAAACCAGAGAAAACTCAGAATCTAAGCAAAACAACCATTAAGAAACAAGTTAGTTATTCAATACCAGAGGTAGGAATAGTTGATGTAGTAATAGATAATCACATGGCAGTTATTCAAGTACATATTGGGAAGAATATAATAGAGGATATATTGTTGGATGGAGTTTTTGGAGTTAATATCATCATAAAACAGTTGAGAATAAGGTTGGGGCTTCCAAAGCCTAAACCTACATCATATAATCTAAGGATGGTAGATAAAACAACCACAAAACTAGTGGGTTTGATTAGAGATTTGAAAATATATGTTCACGGTATTCCTTATATAACTATGTTTACTATGCTTCATAATAATGTGGTAGATTATAGTTATTCCATGTTGTTGGGGAGACCAGGGTTGAAGGATGCTAAAATGGCACATAATTGGGGAAGTAACATTGTTACCATACAAGGGAATGGGATAGTCAGAACAATTATAGTCACCAAGCATTTGTGAGGTGAAGTAAGAAGACCAGAAATGTTACTATGTTACAACTATCAAAATGATATCATAGATGAAGAATAAGATATCATATTTGTTATAGAGCTAGAGTTGTTTTTGATAAGAATAATCAATTTACTTGACATAATTTAATGTGGGAAAACCACAAATGTGAAGGTCATGGATGCTAGTGTGAAAACTAGTAATTCAAAACTAAAATCAAGAGTATAGATCATAGAGCAGAAGACACCTAGTAATAAATATGAGCTAGAAATAACTATGAAGGATAAGGTGTATCCTAAGATGTACTATAATCATTAGCTAAGGAGTGTTATGGTGGATGAAATTCTAGCAAAAATCAAAGCACATGAATTCCAAATAGTTGGATGGACATTAATTAAAAACCAATAGTTGATAAAGCTCAATCTAATAATTAATGCATAACCACAACTGGTGAAAAACAATGCAAAACTAGAAACAAACAAAGTGTTGGAAATAAAATAGTTGTTGAAGGAATTCAAAGATATTTTTGCATGGACATATAAAGATTTAAAAGGGATTCGACCAGAGTTGGCACAACACAAAATTAAGTTAAATACTACTATATCGTTGGCACATCAAGCTAGGTACATACTAAATCCAAATTATGTTACAACAATCAAACAAGATATTGATAAATTGTAAGCAGCTAGATTCAGCCAATCTATAAAAGAGGCTACATGGTTGTCACCCATAATAATAATACCCAAGAAGAATGGATCATTTGTAGAAGCTCAAATTATGTTTTCAAAAGTGTAAAGAATATGGCATTAGTTTGAATCTAGACAAATGTGCATTTATGGTATTTTTTGGGATGATATTGGGTTTTATTATTTCCAAAAAAGGGAAACTACTAGATCCAAAGAAGATATAAGCAATAGTAAACATGCCACCACCTAAGAATCCACAACAGATTCAAGTATTAAATGGGATGGCATAGTTTTACAGATGTTTTATAGAAAAAAATCTATTATTATGGCACCTATCACTAAATTGACCAGAAATATAAAGACTTTTCTTTGGACAATGGAATGTTAGTAAGTTTGGGAGTTGATCAAATAGAAGTATATTGAAACACCAATATTGATAACACCAAATTGGCAGGTGAAATTTCATGTTCATACAAATGCATCATTATTAGTTGTAGGAGTTAAGATATTTTAGAATTTGATAGGGAAGAATGATCAATTGATGGTGTATGCTTCTAGACTTTTGAATAGAACATAACAAAATTATAACAAAAGATAAAGAGAGGCTTTAGCAATGGTTTTTGCTTTCCATAAGTTCAGACATTATTTGTTGAGTAATAAGTTTGTTTTTTATGTAGATAATATGGCATTGGTCTATTTGGTCAACAAACCACAAGTTTCAAGAAGAATAGTTAAATGATTGCTATTGCTCCCTAGAATATGATTTCACAATAATGTATAAGCTAACAAAACTCATGTAATTGCAAATGCATTATCAAGATTACTACATATTACAAAACCCACAGGTGTGCACGATCAAACCACAAATGCAAGTTTGTTTAGCATAAAGCCTAAATGGTTGAATGATGTAAGAGAAAATTTGAAAACATGCCAAATTGAAGGTACATTATATATACATTAAAAGCAAAGACTAGTTAGGAGAGCAAAGCCTTTTACATCAAAGAATGGTGAATTGTACAGAATGGGTCAAGATAACATATTACAAAGATGTTTGACAACTACAAAAGCATAGATCATGATGATAGAATTGCATGAAGGACCATTAGGAGGTCATTTTGCAATTGAAATCATGTAGAGGAAAATATTGGTGGCCAATTTTTTACATAGATGTGCATGATTACTGCAAATCATGTGATGCATGCCAAAGAATAGGTGGATTGTTGACTCAAAGTCTTACAAAGCTAGTCACAAGTCTTCTGAAATAACCATTTATGAAATGGGGACTTGATTTTGTGGGGCCAATTAAGCCAATAGGCAAGTATAAAAGAAACAAATACATTCTTGTAGCCACAAATTATGCTACCAAGTGGGTGGAAACAAGAGCATTGAGTTCAACAATATAGTAACAATAACAACAATTTTTTTGTGTGAATGTGTATTAACCAAGTTTGGATGTCCTTTGATTATAATCGCAGATTAAGGAGTTCATTTCATTAATGATGCCATCAAGTATTTGATAGATCATTTTATGTTGAAACATGTGAATTCTACAACCTATTATCCTTAAGGGAATGGGCATGTTAAGTCTACTAACAAGGTGCTTGGGACACTCTTGACCAAGTTAGTTAGTGAGAATAGAACATATTAGGATGAACATCTATCTAGTGTTATTTTCATATATAACATATAAAATAGCAACAAGGTATACACCATATCAATTACTGTATGCATTACATCCATTGATGCCCATAGAGTACATAATACAAGTTGTTAACAAAGAACAAAAAGATAGTACTTTAGTAAAAAAATTAGCAAAATGTGGGTACAATTCACTAGTCCTCGTTCATTAGACCAATGAATTCACTACTTTCCAACTAGTCCTTGTTTATTAAGACTAGTCAATTCACTCAAAATTTTGTGAAATCACTTGGCGCACATGACACCTTTCGTTGTAGTGCTAGTAGGGTTTTAGAATTGGAAAAGTTGTAGGAGGTTAAGATGTAAACTGCAAAAACAAATGGTATTTAATAATGGAATAGAACATTGTGGAATCAACAAAAGAATCAAAAAAAGTAGTTCAGTTTTGGTAATTATCTTTTGTGATTTCCCAAGGGAAATAGGTCACACCTAGGGAAATACACTAAGAAATTGTTTAGACCATATAGAGTACATTATGTGTTGTTAAATAACATTATGTTATTGGTGACAATTGAAAATTTTGAAGTTATCTTGTGCTGGTCAATGTGAATAAGCTCAAACCATATAAATATATGGAATCTAGAGTTCAAAAACAATAACATATGTTAGTGTACTAGGATCAGAATGTAGATGGACTTTAAGAGGATGATTTTAATACGGATGTTGAAGATGAAAACTATGTAAAACAACAACCATAAATATGGGGTAATAAAAGAAAAGAATAGATGGAAGATTATGAGGTAAAAAATTATTGACTTTAGAACTTCAAATGACAAAATAATCATTGAGTGATAACTATAGACGAAAGGAATCTGGGATACAGAAATTTGAAGCTGGTGTATCAAGGGCATTGGCTAAATTAGTAGATGTATTCGTGTAGTCATCAGATGTGTGGGCATGATTAGTGGATTTGTTGGCACAATCAACAAAAGTATTGATACAGTTGTCAGATGTATTAACATAATCAACAAGTGTAGTAACACCATTAACAAATGTGTTAGCACAATCAGTATATGTATTAGCATAATCAACAAGTGTATTGGCACCATTAACAAATGTGTTAGCACAATTATTAAATTTATTAGCAAATTCAACAAAAGGTGTACACGGAGACTAATGTGGAGTTAGTACAACCAATTTAGGAGGATTGGGGATGCAGAATAGTGAACAAATGAAATCTAAAACATTTATTCACAATGATGACATGATGTACTTCCACGTCGTTGTATAAGGGACACAAAAAGTGTTAGTGATGGGTCATCATAATTTTGAAGATGAGCTATTAATTAAAAGATGGCGGGTAGGTCAAAAAATGAATGCAATGGGCGAGAAGCTCAAGGACGAAAAAAAAGAAGTAATCGTCAAATTTTGTTTCATTTGTTGCTAGAAGCTATGAGTGTTTTCAGAGTTTTAAAGTGCACAAAAACATGAGTGTGCAAACCATGATTGAAAAATTATAAAGAGTAGCAAGGGATAAGGAAACACATAATAGTGAACACAAACAAGGACATGAAGAAGAAACAAAAAACAAAAACAAAAGAAGAGTTAAAAAAACAGAGAATACAAAAATGTTGAACAAATAGCTACTAGTAATAAGGTTACCGTCGCATTCACCATCATCCTTAGAGTGTGAAGAAGGCAAAGCATACAATGAAAATATGCAATTTGCACATACAATAATTCAAGATATGTACAAAACTAGAACATTTATAATTGAGTTTTTGCACATATGCAGAAGAGGTTAAAGTTCAAGTGTGCAAGTAGGACCAAGAGCTACATCAGTGGATCTAGTGAGCATTGAAGAATTAGAGGAAGATGAAGGTGTGGAACAATGTTTTATTGAAGAACAAGTAGTGCAAAAGGATGCAAAGGAGGAAGAAGTATTTGAGGCAGGAGTGTAGCTATCCATAGAAATGTAGATGTCAACATAAGTGTAATCAAGTGCGATGGAGATTGATACGAGTGCACTAGGTTCTACAAAAGCAAGAAGACACGCAACCATCATGGATAGAGCCACACTTTTGGACAAAGGTATTTGCATTCTAGATCTTGAGTGATTTATGTGGATATAAATGAAACATAAATATGATAAGCATGTTGAGAGGATGGATAATTGGAAGGACATCAATGAAGAGGAAGAGTGGGCTTCTAACGTAGGGCTTGTCACTTTGTTTTAGATGAACTAGGAAGCACTAATGCCAAATATTATGTTGGAATTTTTTAAACACATTTGTTATCAAGGGCACAAATATTTATTTTGGAAATTAGGACAAGATGTATGTCATTAACAAACAATTGATTGTAGATGTCTTTAGAGTTTGTGCATAAGGGTATATAGAAAACCCAAAAGGGCAAGTTAGTAAACCAGTAACATTGTAAGCATTATAAAGTTATAGAATTGCACTCACAAATTTTGCAAGAGATTAATGGAATGCAAAGAGTTTGTGTTTGCCATACTTTGTAATCATATCTATGATTTATCAAAAAAAGAAAGTGACATATTTTAGCAATAAGAATACCATCACATTGATGAAAACAAAAAAAAGGAAGAAGGTGGATTGGGCACAAATTATATACATTAGTTTGTGTAGTGAATTGGATTGGTGGTATAAGTATGTTAAGGAGAATAAGGGGGACAAAAAGGACACTTGTTAGTTAGTCCTAATATTGGCAAAAATCTTTAAGTATTTGTTTGTTCACCAAAAGGAGAATCCATAGAAACCACAAGTCAAGGTCAAAAAAACTAGAGAGGAGATGTAGGCAACATTGGAGAATAGAAGGAAGGCTATAATAGAATCTCCAAGATGTGCTTTCAAGAGGAAGAACAAAGTTAAATAGGGTGGAGCCTCAGGATTAGGAGTTAAGAAAAAACAAGAGGGCACAAAAGATGATGAGGGGGAGAATGGCACCATCTATAGTGCCAACATTAGTACCAGTAGGTAGGCAGAGTGTGCAAGTACCACATATGTCATCTCCACATGAGATATAAATGAGGGAACAAATGCAAAAGGTAAAAAAAAAGCATGATACTAAGATTTCGGAAATTGAAGAGCATCCACAGATGGATGGAGACATCTATGAAGATTGGATGGACAACCATGAAAGTCCACAATATTTCCAACATTTGCAATAGCATTTGCAACACCAACAACAGGAACAACAACAACAACAACAATAGACACAAGCAGGTTTACAACCTACTTAAATGCAAATGGAAAGAATGGGAACACAAACTCATGTAACAATGTTTAGACCACTAGAACTATAGGTACTAGTTAGTGGACCAAGATTTGTAGAAAGGCAGTCATTTGAGTTTAGGCTAGGGAATAGATTAGTACAAAAGCTAGGATCTTTTACAGAAGGATCTAGAAATCCTACAACATAAACAAATACACCAAAGTTTATGAAGGAGGTGATTGTAAAAGTAATGTAAGTGGATAAGGCAGCAAATTTTTTTCAGATTATGGCAATTGTAAGTTTGAATATGGGATCTTTGAATTTGGAGGTGAACAATCTAAAGAACAAATTGGCCATAGAGAAGGAGAAGGTAGTATTGCACGTGGAATTAGACAAGGAAAGGAACTTTTAGAAGGAGTACAAGCATAACATAAAAAATTAGAGGAAGAATAGGACAGAGAATGTGTAGAAGATCAAAATGTTCATACAAAAATTATAGGATGAGAATTAGGAGCTTAAGACAAAAATAGCTCTGATGAAATCACAGGACGAAGAACTCAAGGAATTAAAGAAGGTGGTTGAGGACTAGGAAACTACAAAGAGAAAATGGGCAGAGACATTGTTCCATTACAAACAACAACATGAGGCTTTGGGAAATCAGGTGGAAGCACTGACTATGGAAAAAAGGAAAAGGAAAATGTTTTAATAGATTTGGAATTAATGAATCTGAAGAGTGATTTTCTACTAAATTATGGAGAATTCAGAACAAGTGTAGCAGAGGAAAAAAAAATGAAGTTGGTGGAGGCAAATAATGAGTATCAAAGGAATTTCCAATAGTTGTAAGCATAGTTGGAAACTACAAATGAGTAGAAGAAAAGTCTAAACCCAATTGGTGTCAAGGAAAGGATAAAGGATTATGAACATATGTTGCAATATTACATTTTAACGAGGACAAAAAACAAGATGAAGGATTTTAATGCAGAATTTGAAGAATGGTGGGAAGTTGTAAAGGAATACTTTGCAAAACAATTGGAGAAGAATCTAGCCCAACACAAAGTTAATGACGGGATCCTCATGTACAAACTAGAGGTACATCATAAAAAATTTCTAGAGTTTGTTTGTGGGAGTCCAACAAATACATAGACATTGGGCCAAAATGAGGAGGCTAAAAGAAGGCCCAGTGTGACAACTCAAGAGGAGGAAGTATAGACTGAAGAACCACAAGAACTCAAAGGAGGGGGCCATGAAGAGAGAGAACCATAGACAACTAAGGAATAAGAACATGTGGAAATTACTCCAAAACTAGAGGTAGAGTAATCAAAGATGCAGTCTCTAGAAGTAGAACCACAAGTTGAGTTAGTGGAGGAAGCAATTAAAACTATAGATTTAGAGGTGGGTATAAAACCACTGGTTGTTGTATAAGTTGAGATTGCAGAAATTGTAATTGAACAACCAAAAATTTAGAAGGTTGCACAATGATTTCATTTTTTTTCATGTTATTTCACCAAGATTTGGGGATGGAATCTAGAGTATAGAATGGGTAGGTTGATTACATTTTTTGGATGAACAAGGCATTAAGAATAAGGATTGATCATTGGGCATTAAAGGTTTTTAATTTTGAATTCTTGTTTGGTTTTGAATCATGTTGATGGTGACTTGGGATTGCCCAAAGATGGAGGTTTTGGGGGAAAGGAAATCATTCTTAGACACAATTTTGAAATGAGGATAGATGTAATTACTTTGTAGTAAAAACTATAGATTATGTTTTGGAGATACCACAAATGTAATTTTGTTGTTTTGATTTCATTTTAATAGAACATGGGATTTTTTACTATATTTGGATTGAAATTTACAATAAATAACAGAAGTGAAAACTTCTACAATGATTTTCATATTCATATTGTTGTGTGAATTTTTTGTAGTATCAAAAATATAAAGAAATAATGAGACACCCCCAAGCTCCTTGATGGACTTGATTGCGAGTCCAAGGTGAAGATAGCGGAAGGAGAAGGAGTTGGGGCGCGTTCCCTGGCGTGCAGCACTTCGGGGGTAGAGGGGCGTGTTGGAGCTCCAGGATGGGGACTAAGAAGATTGACAAGCAACTCAATTACTTACACAAACATGCACAAACTAAACAACAAGTTGGTTAGTGCATAGCTAGAGCACTTTTGGTGCACCGATAAGCCACAGGTAAACACAGACTCACAAAACTCACCACGGCCCGGACTTGGGGGAAGCCACCACCTTCCCCCTTATAGTATTTTTTGTGTCTAGCCATGAGGCCAGCACCCAAATGTCATTTTGTTTCAAGATTCCCAAATGGGAGTCCCAAAATTCCCAAAATTGGGACTCCCGTAACTTTGGAGTCCCACAACGTTGTGTGCAGACCTTTGATTGAGGTGAGGTTTAAAGTAAAGTTGTAGCCCTTGTCAAGAGCTTTCCAATGGTATGTGTCATGTCACCTGTGCTTAAGGTAATCAAAGAGATTCATAACTTTTAGTGGTCAAGAGTCAAATTGGTAATTTGACTCCCAACACCATAACTTGTGTTTTAATTACCCAAAATGGGTCATGCGAGCCCATTTTAGACATCTACGTTCCAAGATATTTTTAATGATATAAAAAACGCTTCAATTAATGCGTTTTGACCCCTGCAATCATGTTTTGAAGATTTGGGAGTCCATCGAGACTCCAACTTCCAAAGTGGGAGCTCACTTGGGAGTGTGGAGGTTCATTCCCTCATACTCTCTCACACTCCCGGGAGAATGAAATGTGACTCTTGGGCTTCACTCTTAGCCCGTACCTTTGCAAGCCCTTGCCTTGGTTGCGAGCCCAATGCTAGGGTTGTGACAAATAAAATGTAATTTTGTTTTTACATTTTGTACATTTTATTTTGAAGTACACATTTTTGTTATATGAAATAATCATGAATATGGTGTTTTAATGAATTGCAAAGGTAGGTGTGTGTAGAACCAATGCAGGAATTGTGAATATGTGCATATTGTAGTGCAAATATGTTGTTATAATAAGTGTGGAATAGGCCTGCATGGATTTAATCCACATCTACCACACATACAATATGTGTTGTGTTTCATGTATTAATATCAAAAGTTCTTGCTATGTATACTAAACCATCATTGTTTGTTATGTTGAAAAAAATCGTGGTGCATGTGTATATGCCATACATCATCATTAACCCATAACTATCATGGATTGAAATATATGAATATTTTGATGAATTTATATATTGTGTACATTTGTTATTTCATGGTGTATTCTTATTTATATAAGACATAAAATGTGAAACATTAAAGAAGGTTATGGTCATGGTTGATGTTTTTGTAAATTGTTGTAATTTGTTGTAGTCAAGGCTTGTATAATTACATGAGAATGATATAAGCTTTTAAATTAAGGAATGAATGGTATCCAAATTGCACTTGCTTTGAATTTATTCATTTATATATCTATTTTTGGATCCACATATAAGTTTTCATCTTGGAGAGGAATTAATAAAAATATTTTTTCTTTTGTTTAAACATGGGATAAAGTTGTATATGTCAACCCATCTTTTTTAAGATTAGTAGGATCAAAAACCAATTTATTTAGTGACAATCATTGAACATAATGGATGGTTCTTATTATTGCAAGTTGAATTGGAAATTGAATTATTGTTATGATAAATGATTGGGTCTTACCAACTCTTATATATTTTATGATAGGTTCAATTGGTGACCATTTTGATTCAATGTTGTTGTTGTAGTAATGATTTTTTTTTTCTTGTTAGTGTTCTAATTTTAGAGTTTTGAAATGATATCCATGTTATGGTTTTGTCACAACATCATTGACATTTTAAATATGCCATCAACTCCATTGATAAGACCACTAGATGTTGCATAGATTTTACCACACAATCTAACTAGCATATCTTTGTTTAAAATGAATTGTAGAACACAAACTTGTACTTTTGCTTAGATCATTTGAAAGTTTGTAAGTTGGTAGGCATGATGGGTGATTAATGTCAATTTTTTTGAAAATAAATGTGGGACCTCATGTGTTAATGACACATTTTTATGGTGTTCTTGCACAAGTTTACTTGTATAAAATAAATATAGAATAGTAAAATTGTGGGGTGGTTGTCAATAACAAATTAAGTTTATATATTAAATATCCTTTGTATTTTGTTGTAGTACAAATTTTTTTCAAAGTCTATTTGAAGAACATATCATATTATGAATGCATGACTTTATTTAGTTGAAAACATTGGACATAAGTCTACCAAAAATTTGGTGCTAATGCATTAATATTTTGAAAAATTGAACCATCTTTTATAAAATTAACTTGTCACAATAACATCAAGACCAACAAATAATTTATTTTGAATATGTTTTATGGAGCCTTAGCTCATTATCTATAAAATTCAAGATTCTAGCACTAACAAGAGATATTTCATATAATACAACAAGTGTAATTGTTCATATTGGCATATAAGTCTATTTAATGAGTATGAGATTTAAATGTTAAACATAAATTAAACCTAAAGGTTAAACCTAGGCTAAAACTAATTAAATATAATTAAATCCAACTAACCTAAACTAAACCTAGAGGCTAAACGTAGGTTAAACCTAAAGGTTAAATTTAAAGGCTAAACTTAAGCTAAATTTATAGGTTAAACCTAAATATTAAACCTAAACTAAATTTAAGCTAAACATGAAAACTAAACCTAGGTTAAACCTTTCTTGCTCTTCCTAGCATCTAAGATCCTTTGGTTCATTTAATGGAGTACTAAGTGGCATGACCATGAACATTTGGCATATACATACCAAAGCAACAAATTCACCTTTACCACATGTGTCTTGATTGGAATAATCTAATACACCTCGAACTTTTTTTTCCGAGAAAGTTGGATGCTTGGAATTAAATGCATGAAGGTTCATAAGAAGGGAAATTGAATCTGATAACAAGCAAGAAAAAAATTCCAAGTATAAAGTTTTTTTTTAGTAAGCAAAGATGAATGAGAAAAAATGCAATAGACATTAATCACTAACATAGACTCAATCATGAATGGCTCTAATATTTGCTATAGTGCCTTGAAAAATATCTCTTGAACATAGACTTTGCAATTTTCTAGGAAAGTCAATTATATGCTAAGGACAAGACTTGGCAAAATTTTAGACCCCAAAGGGAATTGAATGACACTTGTTCCTATTTGAGTTGGGAATAAATAAACATAGTGGAAGGATGGCATTGACATGTTTTTATGCCTCCCAGTTGGGACCTCACTTACATTCACCATGTAATATACCACTTCATGCTTGAACTTTAGACCAAACATTGTCAACATTTCTTTAAAATCCACTTCTTTAAAACATCAATGAACCCCCTTTGGTGGCCGATCCTTGGTGAAGTTCAAATTTATTTTACCCTTGAAGAACCTTTTCAAGGACAAAAATGAATGCATCATTGCAATTAGTTCTTCTACTTCATTTCATTCCACTCCTTCTTAGTGTATTTTTTTTGTTACCTGGATGTGGGTCTTGGAAAGTTGTGAAAAACAATTATTTCATTTCTTGTGATGCATTTTCTCTTTATATCCATATGCCATTTGTTCATTGATTTCTTGTTAAGATCTCCACCTTTTGTTAGATAATCATGAAAGGTCACTTCCTAACCAATAAATGCACATGCAAGTTTCATTATTTGCCATTCAATTAGCCCCAGAAAGCAAAACAATGCATATTTACCAACCGTGGCAAGCTTTTTTCCATTAAGTTTTTTGTTCCATCCAAAATCTTCCCTTGATAATATGCAAGGAGATTACATCAATCATTATAAAAAAAATCTTCCCAAGACTTCAAATGAGAAACAAAATGGTTTGTGGCCTTGGCCAATTGCCAATCACCTTAACTAGGATGATTGCACATGGACATGATAATAAGAGATACATTCAATACTCAAATGAGTTGTGGCCAAATGATACATATTTCATAGTCAAAATGTTGTTACAATTCTTAAAGCTCTAGAGAAGGAACTAGTGTTTGAATCGAGGATTTCATTTGAACACAAGTCTTCCCTAGAGAATTCATTTTTTACATGTTTCATGCAAAGGAGTCTTTGATGCAAACATGTTATGAAAACACCATAACAAGTTTTTGGTGCAAAGCCCTTGCCTAGGTAATTTTTGTTTTAAATGGACAATTGTGTGAATGACAACAAAAATAGATATTTGTTGGCATTCCTCTCCTTTTTGACTATGAAGGAAGTCTTTGAAGAAGTTTGACTATGTTTTTAATTTGGTTATTGGCCATACCCATGAAGACATTGATGGATGTTTGAAATATTTGTCCAAAAAGTTTAAGGAACAAAACAATTATATCAATTAACTTGATGAAAGCTTACATGGTTTTCCAAGATTGACCATTCATCCTTCAATTGATTCAAGAGATCTCATATTTTGAATCTTGGATAGTTAATTGTCTCAAGGATGGCCATGAAACATTGCTAAGGCATATGGATATGCATTTTTTCATATTTTGTATTGAGTTATTTAGGTGGCTAATGATGTAGTATAAGGTTTCCCTTAACAATTTTCTTTGGAGTCCAAAATATAGCCCTTTGATTCGATTTTGGCAAGCTGATACAAAAGGTCCACCAAAGTTGTGTATGGGAATGCCAAGCCCAATTCTTTTTTGCTTGATTTGGGGAAATGATGCATCAAGGTTCGTGGATAAAGAAATTTTCATTGTTATTAAAACATAAAAGTTTGTGGAATTTTTGAGGTAGGGCATTGTGAAAGATGACACTTACACATGTGTAATGAACCCTAATGTGGACTATTGGAAGATGTTGCATTTATGAAAATCTCTACCTCTTCAAAATTTGATTATTTTGGAAGGTTTTTGGCCTTCAAGCGATTGGAGGTCCAATTATGCTAGGGGTTTTTTGCCCAACACATTTGATGTTATTGATGCAAAAGACCCAATCATCATTCCTTACAATGGGCCAAACAACATGAAGCCTTCTCTAAGGACAATGGTGCACACCCCTTTAAGGACCTTAATGTAAGAAACTTTGTTCAAGATTGTGAGGTCACATAATCCAAAGCTCATTTTTGTGTGGATGGGAAGAGTAGAGCGGGATGTTGTCAAGGATGAAAATGATGCAATTTTCAAAATGTTCAAAGTTCAATGGTGGGTGCTAGAGAAATAATAAGCAAACTTGGATGAAATAAAATTGTACAAGGATAAGCAAATGGAAGTGCAATTTAGTAGATTTAGAGTAATGGTTAGACATTTTAACAATTCTTTTCTCATTTCATGTGTTAAATAATAGTCAAATTACTATTATTGTTATTTACATTAGCCAAACAAAGGTGAATCTTGAAGTTGTAAATGCATCATGTAATGTATAGATAGTGGTTGTAACGATGAAATGTCAACTAATCATTTCATTAAAATTTCTACATTTTGTGCATGACAATGTTCAATATCAATATTACAAATATTGAAAATTATAAATTGGTGCCCGCTAGATGGTGTATTATTTAATAAAATTTAGCTTAATTTTTTTATATGATGCATCATTGTTACAAATAATATTTAGTCAGCATTATGTCTTAATATAATTATTTTCAAAAATCTTAAAAACTTTGTTAGTAATACATTTTGCAATTATTAAATCCTATTGATAATAACAAATTTAATTATGTGTATCACTATTGGGTCCTTGTCCTACTCCATTATAATGAATACCACCTAAACACATTAACTAGTACATCATTCAATGTATATTATCTCTGGAGATTTGTTCAATAGAATTTGATATATTATCTACTAAATTGTACCTCCATTTGCTTATATAACAATATATTGATATAATATATTGAAATGTACAAAATATAAACAAAGTGGTGTTGTATTCAAATTTTAGTTTGACATTTTTATATAGGAGTTGAATACAAATTGATGGTATTTTTGAACAATCATGGGTGTTCCATGTCTATTTAACAATATTACACTCAAAGTTTATTAAAATTGGAAAAATGGCATTCATGTCAAAAAATCATTACAAATTGGTTAAATTTAATGCCCACCAAATGGCTTTGTTCCCACCCACCAAGTTTAATCAAGTCCTAAATTAATTGTATACATGTCATGTGTAATATGTTGTAATTGCATATGAGTATAAGATAAATTGAATGTATGTATTTGGAAACCACAAATGAATATGACATATATTAAATGCATTGGTTTTTATGTCTATAAGAGTTTGTCTTTAAAAAATGTGTAACTTTGTTAATTTGATCTTTAAACTTAAGGTCCAAAATTTTTTAAGTGTACCAAAATCTTGTCACAACATCACCCTTTTCTATCTTTTTTACCTAGTCCTTTTTTACCATGTAAAAACACATTTATGGATGATTATGATGGAATATGAAATTGTAATGGTCTAAAATATTGTCCTTCTAAATTTTTTGACAACTTTTGATTCATTATTTTTTATGGGGATCAAAATACAAGGTAAAAAAGGATTGCAATAAGGACTAAGCCCTTTTCATCATCTGTGGTACACCTTAAAGGATTTTCACCCCTTAATATATATGTATTCTCATTTTTAAATCCAAAAATCCAAAAAGTGATATATCTTCATTTTAAAAAAAATCTTTCAAAGATTGAGATATTTTGTTTACTTGTGCAATATGTAGGTATTATTTTGAAAATGGACAAATCCTATTCATTTTAAAAGGTTTTTGGATTTGGTTTGATGCATGGGAGGCAATGGGTAATGAAACCTATGAAGGTCTTATGACCTTGTTCTTTTTACATGTTCACATATGACGATGTTATTGGGGATTTTGTAATAAATTTGGTAATAATGATACATCACAAGAAATATACGTATCTATAAATTGTTCAATTTTCTTCATTTTTTTGCACTCCATAAATAGGTGCATTTTTAATCCATAAAAGTCCATGGGGTCCAACCATGATAAAATATGCAAAAAAATAATCTTAAGAAAATTTAATTTCAAAACTTATATTTTTTAATACATTTAAAGTTGCTTTCTGAAATCATTAAACACTTCATTGAATTATTGTAAGTTGAACATAAAGTTTGAAAATTTTCTATATAAGAAAGGTGGATGAAAATTATGTTCTAAATTGGTTGGTTGTTTAAGTTTTCCAAAATATTTTTACATTAAAACTTTGATAGATTGTGACTATAATATGAAAAGTTGAAACTACATCCATACACACTAGGCCTTTATCAACTTAAAAGTATAATAATTCTAATTGATGTTTTAGTTTCATGCAATTGTAACTTTATTTGAACTATGACACATATTTTCTAGTATTTGCATCTTTAAAAATGTACCTAAATGCATATTTAAACATGCGGTCCTTCAATATTATGCCATGAAGTCAAAGAACTTGTTTTTCAATCATTAACTTAAATAATATTCATGGATTTAATATATTAAGGTATATTTTATGGAGATTTTCCAAAAAGCCAAGTGTCCCTAGTTGGCATACTTTTCCATGTGTATGCCCATGGTCATGTTCACTGCCACAATTTTGGAATTTTGTGACAAAGCAAAAATTAAAATGCACCAAAAAAAGTAATGATCATTTTATGCAATGATCATTTGATGATTCTAATTCTAATGGTTGAAAAACACATCATACACTAAAAAACTCAATGGTACGCAATTTTTGGGACATTCCAAAACTAATGGATTATGAAAATGCTATATGTTATATTTCCTTAAGTCAAAACTTTCATCCTCTAAGATTATTTTAAAATAAACATTTAAAGGAACAAAATTTTCCAACATTGTTTTATGGCCAACCTTGACAAATTTCTGAAGTCTTTTCATATTGGGTGGTAAAGCCTTAATACCACCTTTTAGGACCCAAAAAATTTCCAACTTCTGAGAAAATAACTACCTTACTAGGAAGAATTCAAAAATCAAGAGGTAAATAATTAAATCTAGTAAATTGGGGTTAAATGTTCCAACAAAAAAAAATTATTAAAAAAATGGTAGTTTACCTCTCTGGATTTTCTAAAGAATAAGTTCTTCTTAAAAAAAATACAACACAAACACAAAATTGAAAATAAAACATTGTTGCAAACTTTTTTTTGTTGCCAACCCATTTATCATTTTGTCAACTACCTCCTATGGTTTTAGAATGTTGCAATAATGATTCCATTACTACATGAAATCATTAACCTTATTGCAGCCTTGGATGCAAACAAACAAAAAGTAGTTTGCCCTCTTGCAACCATAAATCTAGAAAGTAAAGCAATATTATTTCCTATTACACTTCATGAAAAAAATGAAAAAAAACAATACACAAAGTGGTTCGCATTAACACTCAAATTTTCCATTCCACAAATTACACATACATCAAGAGGTTCTCCTCTTTATTTCCCAACAAATTGTCTTTAATTCTTCCAAAGATAACCACATTAGATAATGAAATAAGGAAATCCCTTTCAATGGATTTCCACCCACCACCCCAAACCCCATCCTTTCCTACTTTCTTGCTTCCATCCTAATCTTTTCTTAAGTTAAGTCAAGTGAGGTGGCAAGGCAGTGCCACTTCCCCACTTTTTTAAACCACTAAATCTAGTAGTTTTATTACTTAGGTAACTAGTAGGGGGCATTAAATGATTATTACCTACCACTAATAACAAGGAATTACTGAGATATTGTTTGGATGATCTACTAGTTCTAGGTTTACTTGCCCATTAATAGAAGGCTTATGTAATTTACTTGATTATTTTGAATGATTGTGAAAGACTTTATTTGCAATGATTCAACAACTTGGTCCTTCAACATTCTTTGTGACTTTTACATCTAGTGAAATATTGTGGGATCCTTTTATTAAGGTTTTTCACATTACATGCTACAAGATTAAATCCCCCAAATAAAATAAAAAACCTCCAATTTTTTCACATAACAAAATTAGTACAAACTAACCTATTCACAAGTGCAAGATGTTACAATCATAAAATATCTACATATCATAAGTTTAGTTTGAGATTCTCATGAGTTGATATGTGAATTAAATAAACTTCATCACTAATGGTGAATGGTAACATTCAAACCTTTTTATAATGTTTTGATTAAATCTTGTAAAACAAACACCACCATATTTAGATGAACATTTCCTAACATATAAAACAATTTGTATTCAAAATGTTAATTAAGGAACACAACTATTGTTGTTTCATCATATGGTACACATGGTAGTATTGATTGAGTTTGAGGCACATTTGTAAAGACATTAATAAATTTAATAAGCATTCAATATTACCAAAACCATAAAGTTTATGAATTTGAATAAAAGTAAAATGTGGCAAAATAAATGTTATTTTAATTGTGTTAATTTTTGGACCAATGGAATGATTTTGTTTTTAGAAATTTATTTAGTACTTGATATTTAAAGGTGATTTATTTTCATTGATGTTATGTAAACAACTTGTACATTTGTATGATGTCAACCTAGGTTCTATTTGAATTTGAAAATATACAAAATCTTATTTTGACAATTTATTTGAAAAATGTTTAAGATGTTTCAAAAGAATAACCTTTCACAATAAAAACAAGGAATTATGGGAACATCTTGGATTTTTTTGTTATAAATGTTAATGTATATTGAATTATGTGCATGTTCACTTATATCAACAATGTTTCACATGAATTGATTGCTTGATGTTTTTTTTAAATGCATTTAATGTATGATGATTGAACTTTGTCATTTGTGAAAGATTCATGTGATTTTCTAATATATATATATTTTTATGTGATTCATAACTTGTTTGTTTTTAATATTTGGAAACATGTTGATGAATTTAAGTTTTTTGGTAGAATAAGTTACATATGGATAAATTTTTAATACATTAAAAATGTCAATGTCATAAATTGGCCAATCAACTTTTTTTTTGTGACATTAAAATCAACAATTGAATGGGAGTGTTCAATTTGAATATTTTTTAAAATTTCAATTTATGTGACAAACATTACAATAGATTGGTAGACAAAATCTCATCAATAGGAACATTACTAATGTTTTTCAAACTTTTATATACATAATGAATATTATTTATAAAAAATTTGACTAATATTTGTATTGGAAGAATTGTTGAACAATGAAGCAACATACTCCAATGGTGAATTCCAATTGTCTTTTAAAATGTCCATAAATGCAATAAAAACATGCATTTGAGTGAAAACATGAAAAAATGAGCCAGTTGTGCCAAGGTTAAAGTCCTTTCCAAGGACTACATTTTCCACGTGGCAAATTTCTATTGGTTTATACTACATTTTTCATGCAATTTTTTTAATTGAATATCAAATTTGAGGCCAAATATGACATATAACATGATAAAAACTCAAACATTTTTACATCCAACCTTATATTATAGTCAAATTATAACTTTACTTTGAACCATGATTATAAATTCAAAACTATAATAACATAAAAAGACATTTGAGTATTAAAATCTAAAAAGATATATGTATTTTTATTTCTTGAATGTTTTGAACATATGGATCCCTTCTTGTGGAATATATTAAAGTTCACAAAAAAATTGAAACAATTTGCTGAACATTCATAAAGGAAAAGGACTTTTGATACAAAAAAACCACTTGTCCACATGCTTTTCTTAAGGGCTTTAAACATATAAAAGGATTCTCGAAACATGGTGAATTTTCATGAAAATTTTGGAGTTGCAACTTTGAAAGTATAAGAATTGATTTCAAATTTTTATTTGCTTTTGACATATTGTGTTCCCATGGTGATTTTTCAAATTTTCAAAAAATAGTTTTTAATGATTGTCCACACACTGCTTGGCTTTTTTTTTCCTACTTTCACCCATTTGACTATGAAAATTGAATAAGAGGAACTATTGCATCGTTGATTTTGAAAGATATGGAAATTCATTCAAATTTATGATCACTTTGGGATGATTTGTCTGAAAAATATACAAAGACCAAGGTACACCATTAAAATATTCAATTTGTTCAAAATGTTGAAAATTGTAAACCATATGTAGGGGGATAGACTGAAAATCCATATATTCTACATTGAAACATTGAGACATTTTGCATTTTGATAGTTTATTCCAAAAGTGAATTAACATTTGTAGATAATGAAATTTTCTCATGTAAACCTCCCATTTTAATACTTTGTGCCATTTTTGTCACATATGGATGTTCATTTGTGATTATACCCTAATGCAAAATTTTAAAAAAACTTGACTTTAATTTTCAAATGTGACATTGTTGGGCTTTCTTTATATTCAATAATAAACATTGACTGAAATGTGCCATACTATTTGCCTCACTTGAAAAAATGATAAATGATTTTCCAATAAATAAAATATGGAATGAAAAAGACAATTACCTACTTCACATTTATATGTTGAAACTAATGGAAGGCCATATGAATTAAATAATATTCAAATGATGAATCAACAAGATTTGATGTGAATGTTTCCATTATTATGAACTTCAATTAAATGGATACATGTAAATAAAATCACCCTCATTTACACAAACACACATGCACACAATGGCACACAAAATATTAATGCACACACCCACACATTCAAAAGATATAGATTCTGTCGCGCTCCCAAGTTCCTTGTAGACCCACTTGAGGGTCCAAGTATGCGGCAATGCGGAAGCGGTTGGAACTTGGGGCACGATCCCGACTTCCAGCACTAGAGGGGGGTAAAAGGGGCGTGCTAGAAGTCCCGGG
>Ga0209208_10002261_pt1 | contig 27570 bp, 12 predicted proteins | sample S1TSphfallax_3_FD_187694 | JGI IMG/M metagenome (GOLD analysis project Ga0209208, IMG submission 187694) | Host-associated microbial communities from peat moss isolated from Minnesota, USA - S1T2_Fd - Sphagnum fallax MG (SPAdes) (version 2) | ecosystem: Host-associated > Plants > Peat moss >...
AACCTCTTCCTAGCGTAGTAGATAGTAGACATGTCCAGCAATATTAGAAAGGTCCTATGGAATCAATACAAAAGATGCGGATACTTACTGCTGAATAAATGGGGTTTGCTTGATGGACTAGTGTACTGTATCCAAAATAATGCTCTTGTGGAATGGTTACAAGGCCAGGTAGTGATATTACCTGATAGAGTTTTGTTTTTGATCTGGTGTTTTAGTATGATGCATGGCAAAGGTTTTTATCTCTTGAATTTGATTGCAATATAACAAGTTGAATTGTTTGTGGGTTATTGTTGAAAGTTCATATAGGTAATAGTGCACCAAATGAACTAATGTTTATTATGATTGGTCAATTTCTTTTGTTGAAAAAAACAGAGATTTGGAATTTCAAAAATTCATATTTATTCAAAAATTGTAAACAAAAAAATTATGTCATGTAATTGGACAATTATAAACACAATTTTTACAATTTGCAAAAAAAATTGTTCAAAAATTCATTTGTATTAAAAAGTTATTTTTGGGCATAAGGATATGAAGTCCTTTTCTAAAGCAACACCATTGGCTCATTTGATCTTGTTTACACCCATAAAGGATTTACAAGTGAAAGAGTTGGTGATGTGGGGGTGCCAAGACCAATAAACATTTCCCTCACATTTGGCATAGTAATAGTAGGAGACACCTTCAACCTTGGGTGCTAGAAGGAATTCACCACCTTAACCAAAGGTACATGTGACCATGAAAACATAGGATTCAAAGATTGGTCTAGTGGTTATAGGAAGAAAATTGTGTGAAGTATGATGGCTATTGTAGAAATATGTTGCATGCTTTGCATTCAACTGAAGGAGCTAGGTTGACTTAAGGGACATGAAGTTCATATTATTTTGGAGGATGGTACTTTAATCTTCAGGCAACGTCCTTACAAACTTAATGGGATGAAAAGAGCCTTGGATCAAGTTTGAACAATGGAATTGTTAAATGTTAGACTAGTGGAATTGTTGAGAATGTTTTAGCGATGGTGATGTTTTTGACATTTTGAATGGAGTGGTGCATGTGCAAGGGATTACCAATTACTAGATAAACACACATGTTTTGACATGTATGTCATGCTTCTATTTAAGGAGATTTTTGACACCCTTGGGCAAGCCATGCGTTTAATATGTTAGATTTTTGTTTTGGGCATCACTAATTGCCATTGAAGGAAGGTGATAAAGTTAGAACTTTTTGGGGCAATTGATCCAAATGGAAAAGGCTATTGTACCAATGGTAGTTTTTGCCATTTAGGTTGAAGAACTTTTCTATAAAATTCACTATCATAATTCATGGTTCCTTTGATTGGGTTTTCTAATTAAAAAACACTCAAAATGACAAGTGCCAAAAAAATCACCATGGCAATTTGGAAAAGTTGATTTGGACTTGCCAATGTGATTGGGCAGTCAATTCGAACTTTATCATTTTGACTAGAAGCGTGATTACAAAATGATTGTCTATTTCCTGGTAAATAATGGACCATTGACTAAATCAAATTTACACCTAAATTAAAATCATATTTTGGATTATTATTTTAAAAATTAATAGGTAGGTAGGTAAGTAGGTAAGTAGGTAAGTGTTAGCCTAACTAAGTAACCTAACGTCATTAAGCTACTTAACCCACCCACCCTAACCATTTTAGCATGCACATAAGTTGCAAGTATGAGGAATTGTTCAAACCCCAAACCTTCACAATGATAAACCAAGTCCTTACCAATGGATTACACCATCAAAGGTGTTCACCTTTTGTCAAGTTTTTGATTTCACATGTTTATTTCACATCATAAAACACATTCATTAAATTTAATTGACAATTAATGGTTAAAATTAGGTTAAACATATTGGTTAAACATAATGGCTAAACATTGGTTAAACCTAAGTGACAATTAATGGTTAAAATTAGGTTAAACATATTGGTTAAACATTGGTTAAACCTAAGCAACAACTAATGGTTAAAATTAAGTTAAACATAATGGCTAAACATTGATTAAACCTAAGCGACAACTAATGGTTAAAATTAGGTTAAACATAATGGTTAAACATTGGTTAAACCTAAGTGACAACTAATGGTTAAAATTAGGTTAAACATATTGGTTAAACATAATGGCTAAACATTGGTTAAACCTAAGTGACAACTAATGGTTAAAATTAGGTTAAACATATTGGTTAAACATTGGTTAAACCTAAGTAATAACTAGTGGTTAAAATTAGGCTAAATATAATGATTAAATCAAATGGCTAAACCTAGTAGTTAAACTTAATGGCTTAATATAATGGTTAAATATAATGGCTAAACATTGGTTAAACCCAATAACTATATCCAGTGGCAAAACATAATAGTTAAACATAATTGATAAACACAATGGCTAAACTTCATAATTAAATTTTGGCTAAACCTAGTGGCTAAATCTAATTGCTAAACATAATGATTAAACTTTGGTTAAACTTAGTGACTAAACAAAATGGTTAAACCTAATTAATAAATCTAATAGTTAAATTTCATGCTAAACCTAATAGCTAAATTTAATGGTTAAACACAATGGTTAAACAAAGTTGATAAATCTAATGGCTAAAATTCATGGATAAACTTTGGTTAAACCTAGTGGCTAAATACAAGGCTAAACCAAGTTGATAAATCTAATGACTAAACTTCATGATTAAACCTTGGCTAAACATAGTGAATAAACATAAAGGCTAAACCTAGATTAAACCTAGTGGCTAAACATAATGGTTAAACCTAGGCTATATCTAGTGGCTATACTTAAGTTATAGCTAGTGGCCAAATCTAATGGTTAAGTATAGTGGCTAAACCTAATGGTTAAATTGAAGTTAAACCTAATGGCTAAAATTTGGGTAAACCTAATGTTTAAGTATAATGACTACATTTAGGTAGGTAAGTGGGTAGTTAAGTAGGTAGGTTATACAAAAGGTGAAAAAATATAGGTAGGTACATAAATAGGTAGGTGAAAAGTTATAGGTCAATATGTAGGTACATAGGTAGGTATGTAGTAGGTAGGTAGGTGGGTGGAAAATAGGTAGGTAATTAACTATATAAGTAAATAGGTGGGTGAATAGGTAGAAGGTATATACATAGGGTAATGGACCATGGCACATTTGATTAAAGATCATTGGTGATTTTGATTGAATGTTCAACTTGGTTAAAGACCATTAATCATTTTGACTAAAGTTCATTAACCATCTTGATTAAATGTTCAATTTGACTAAAAAAACATTAGTCATCTTGATTAAATGTTCAATTTGATCTTAAAAAACATTAACCATTTTGACTAAGGTTGTACAATTTGACTATATGTATTTAATTAAATAAAACATTATAATCGTTGATTAGTCCAAAAATACATGTGTTATTCAAACCTTGGCCTTTAATCAAAATATACATGTCCATAGTCAAAAATGACAAATTAGTCAATTTGAACCTTTTAAAAAACCATGATTTGTAAAGTCCATTCACGAAAAAAAGGAAAAAAAGACAAAGATTTTTTAGAACTATTTTTTATAAATAACATTTATATGCAACAAACTTAAGTGAAGAAAAATTGAATAGTCCAATATAAGATAATTAATGTGTTAATGGTGATTTTTCACATTCGTATATAATTGTGTATGATTATTTTGGTTTAATGCTAGACACAAAAAATCCCAAAAAATCCCAAAATGAGTTTCGATGGATAATTAAACATGTTTTTTGGCAAGATTATTTCCTAGACATGTGACTTGCATTTAAAACTAAACATTTTGAACCCATTGAACATAATTTTTTATCAAATAGTTTTTTAAGTGAATCCTTTGCCTTGTAGCCCGTTCCCTCCAAATTTTGTTTTTCATCCGATTCATCCAATGAATGTGTATTTTCATAGAATAAGGAATGTTTTGTTGTACAAAAAGTTTGAAATCAATTGTATGACTTTATGCATTCCTTTTGATTCTTTTTATAAAATTTTTTTTTAAACAATTGATTACTTTAATTTACAAGATTGGAATGACATTTATATGATATCCAAATTATTCTTAAATATTTTATTAATTTAAGAATACATCATTTTATTTAATAACATGCAACAATCCATTACAACATGGTTGATGGGATGAACTCCACCTGGTGGGCACCTAATTTAACAAATTTGTGATCATGTCATAATTGAATGTCATTTAAATGCATGTTTTAATAAGCTTATTGTTAAGTAAACATGATAATGTCACCAAAAATTCCTAAAAAAAACATCAACTTGTACATATTGTGTCTAATAAAAATGGGGAATGATGGTGGATATACATGACACATTGTGCAAAAAACCAAAGCTTGACAAATGTTCCAAAATTGATGACTTCTCAATTTGATGGGACAATTACAATGCATTTACAATCCATCTAAGGTGAAAAAGCCCCTCAACTTAGGATATCCCTATTCACTTTCAAGCTACAATTGAAAGTTGACATAGTCTATCACTATTGTCAACCTATAACACAATGTGTGTCAATAGTTTCAAAGAATTATTTCAAACCAAGGGTTAATGCTCCCATTAATGACAACAAGAGACTCAATTTTTTGAATTTTCGACAAGGGACACCATGCCAATCCATAAATGGATAAAAAAAGTGTTATTTATATTATAGCAAATATATTATTGGGTGAAAGCACGATAAAGTGTACAACTAAAAGTACTTGCCAATCTACTTGTCAAGTGAACAAAAAGTAGGACCAAAACCCATCACAAAATTGTTATACATTCAATCTTTTTAAGTGAATGATAAATAATAATATATTTTTTCATTATTGTGCATTCATTTTTAAATTTTGCATTATAAAAGTATGTTTCAAGTAGATTTTCTAAATGCAAATAACTTTAAAACCTACTTTCTATAATGTAACATTTTATTCAAGTATGTGTTAAATATATTCTACCAAGGATAAAGTAGATTTTTTTGGGTGAAGCCATTAAATATAAAATGTTTTTTATCCTATAATTTCATACATGTATATTTCATTAAATTTTCTAATGAAAAATTAGGTTTGAACACCATATTAACCAATCAATTTCAAACCTACTTATTTCCTACTTTTATCATTCCAAAGTTTTTGGAATTTTGTGATTGATTTACAATAGACCCAATTGAAGGCTCAATAGTTTCAAAATGAAATTTAAGTAAAATTCAAAGCTACTTTCTTGTGTTTTTGTGAAAAAAACCTCTTTTTTAGCTTGATATTCTTTCAACAATTTTTTTTATATACTTTATTATATTAGTTTCAAAATCTATATAACATGAAAGCAATATTTCGCCTAGTGGCCACTAGGTGCACCATAATATATTATTGGATATGAAAACCACAAGTCAATGCTTTCATTAGTAACAAAGATAATTTAGTTTTAAAGAAGGGACACCATGCCAATCCAACAATGCCCATAATGTTTATGGATCCAAAAATCATGTTCAAATTAAAGCAAATACATTAATATATTTGAATTCAATAAACTATGATAGGAGTATTCTACCTATAGGCCACCAAGTGATATACAGTAATAATGATATATTATTAATAATGACAACCATGTGTTAATGTTCCCATTAGTGATAAAAAAAAATCAAATATTTCAAATTCAAAGAAAGGTTATTATGCTAATCCAAAAATGTCTACATTGGATCTAAAGATGTTGTCTGCAAACTTTTTTTTTTTAGTTTCAAATTTTACATACCATTTTTCCTAGTGGCCACCAAGAGTGTCGCAACCCTAGCATTAGGTTCACGACGAGGCAAGGGCTTGCAAAGATGCGAACCAAGAGTGAAGCCTGAAGTGACATTTCATGCTCTTGAGAGTGTAAGAGAGTGAGGGAAAGAACCCCCACACTCCCAAATGAACTCCCACTTTGGGAATTATAGTCCTAATGGATTCCCAAATTTTTCAAAAAAAATTGCAAAGGTCAAAATTCATTGGATTGAAAAGTTTTTTATACCATTGAAAAGATCTTAGAACCTAAACATATAAAATGGGCTCGCATGACCCATTTGGGTATTTAAAACATAAGTTATGGCCAAAAGAAAAGTCGGGAGTCAAATTGCCAATTTGACTCCCGACCATTAAAAGTCAGGAATCACCCTAATTCACTTATGTGTAGGTGGTGTGCCATGTATCATTGAAAAGTTCTTGGACGAAGGCTACAACTTTGCCTTAAACCTCACTTCAATCAGAGGTCTACACAAAAACTTATGGGCTTTTAAAATCGTAGGAGTCTTAATTTCAAGAATTTCCTAGGACAAAATGACATTTGGGCGCAGGCCCTATGGTCAGGCACAAAGAATATTATAAGGGGGAAGGTGGTGGATTCCCCCAAGTTCAAGCCGTGGTGAGTCTTGTGAGTCTGTGTTTATCCCGTGGCTCATCCGTGCACCAAAAGTGCTCCAACTATGCACTATTTGGTTTGTGTAGGTTCGTGTGAATAATTGATTCGTTTATCACTTGTCTAAGTGCCCATCCTAGAACTTCAGCACGCCCTTTTACCCCCAAAGTGTTACAAGCCAGGGATCATACTTCAATTCATTATCCTTTCACTGTTTTCACCTTTGGACTCGCAATTGAGTCTATCAAAGAGTTTGGGGTGATCAAGGAACAACATAATAGATTATTGATTTTAAAAGTTAAAAACAAAAGGTCCAAATGTTTGTTTCAATTACAAATGTAATTATCGAAATTTCACACAAGGGACACCAATGCTAATAATGAATTGTTTGTGTCTTGTAAGGCAAATCATATTTTGTGGAGTGTGCTCCAAAAAGATTTTTCATTCACAAATTATTTTTTTTTCCCAAATTTTGAAATAGCCGCAATAAGGACCCAATTGTGAAATTGGGATCATTAAACCACAACCCATTAGAAAAATATGCATATCTATCATCACCATGACCATGTGCTTTCATACCAACGAAGGTAGCGGGCAATTGTCGAAGCCCAAAAATCATTTTGTTGGCCACTTAGAACCTTGGAAGTGCAATTTTCACATAATCCATTTTGTCATGGATAACACATAATAACTAATCCTTAGAACAATTAATTTGAGCTTCTAAGTATGGTACAAGTTTTTGCATGATTCTTGATGCAAGATGTGTTTTTTCAACTTCAATTCGTATTATTTTGCATCACTATTGTTTTTTTCCCAACTTTAATATTAAATCCTTAAAGGATTCACACATAATACATTTTACAAAATCAACCTTCTCTTTTGTATATCTACATTAAAATGGTGTCTATTCCTTAATATATTCATTGTAGATTGAGAAATACCTTCAATGTTTAACTTGTTTATCTACAAAAAAATAATGAAAAAAATCAAACCTCAAACTAAATAACACGTGACAATATTTCACATTGATTACTAAACTAGTAAACCAACATAGCTACACTAATATTGAAAAAAAAAACTAAATCACAATATTCACATATTACAAATATATATTATGTTTTACTTCATCACTTTGCTTTTGAAAACTCTTCCAAATATTAACCAATAGATGTTGGACATCTTGTCTACCATTTCTAATTCCTTTCATTTGATGTAGATTGTGTCAACACAAAAGTCAATCAAGCATTTAACATTTTATTTTGCTTATTTCATTGCAGTTTCTAATTTATGTGAACCTTTGTTTCCATGGGGCAAAAATTAACAACCTTGTTTGCAATATGCCTTGTATAACATATATTTCGATCTCAACAAGCCAATGATCTTATACGATGTGGTTTCACATATATCTGTTTATTGAATCATGATAAATTTTTGTTGCTTCATGTCCTTTCTCATATCCAACCTTCTAAGAATATTTAAACCATACACTCTATAGTCTTCAAAGGATGGTCCCCAAAAATTTTCTATCAATAACAAGATTTTTTCATGAAAAAAATATTGGTAGTAATTCCGTGGCAACATAATGTGACACTAACATTTTGAATAGATTCATTAGATAAGAACTTTTCAATCCTTGAAACTAAGGCTTCAAAATGACATACCTTTTATTTGCTCTTCTAAACATATATTATTTTTTCCTAACACCAATTTCTCCTTCTTCATCAACAACTAGTATGTGGTTTTCATTGTATGGTATGAGAAATTGCCTTAGGGAATAACCATCCAAAATGGTTTGAAACAATGACCATTTTCAAATTGTCATTATCACCACAACATTACTTGGGCAATGCAAAATGTTTAGTCCCAAGCTAATCATCAAGAACTATTTCCCATGGGTCACCTACTATCACATGTCCACTTGCAACAAAGACCCCAACACCTAATCAACAAGGTCATAGTCAACATCTCACCAAAAACACCTAGCTTTTGCTAGAATGTGCGAATCCCCTCTTTCATTTCCTTCTTCATTTCATTCCTTGTTTCTCTCCTCATTTCCTTTTTCATTCCTTCCTTCACTCAAGGAATCAGAATAAGATCTCTCCATTTTTCCTTCCCCAACATCTTCAGAGCTATAATTTTTGTATTCATCATACTCATCATACGTAGGTTCATCCATTCTATTGTTGATTTTGTCATTACTATTAAACTTCTCAAAACATAAAGTTGTGGAAAAATGTTCATCCCTACAAGACATTTACCTATTTCATAGGTTGCTAAAACCTTCCTAGAAAATATCTTCCTATGGTAGAAACAAAAGTGCGTCCCCCATCACCAAAACATCCCTTGTAAGCCAAAAATAATAATTTCCAATTGACGACCCACAATATCTTGCAACTAAAGTAAGGTAGAAGAGTCAAACACAAATATGATGGTTACAACTAAACAATTTTCAACTCCATTAGCACCACGTAGCAAAACCACTTAAGGATCTTTGCACTTTTTGACTCCAACTTGAACCCTACCATCTTCACTCAAATCTGAAATGGAAATGATGTCACCAAATTTGAACAAAGGTGGCTTCTTCTCTAATTCATCTAGATGACCCATGAGGAAACAAACAACATGGATTAAAACATTTCTTCCACATTATAGCAAAGGGATTTTTTCCCCAATACTTGAATTTTTTGTGATTACTTGGGTTGAATCGCGAAAAAACACATGGTGGCTACTTAGCAGTTTATGCATTCACTTCGGGCTGAATCGTAAGAAAACACCTAGTGGCCACCATGCATTTTCTATGTTCACTTTGAGCTAAATCTAGAAAAAACATTTATTTAACCAAATGAGGTAATAGATATTTCTTAATTGTTGCCAAACATTTTTTCATTCAGGGATTTGCTAGAACCTTATTTACACAATTTTTGTACGTCTATGTGGGTGCTAACATATTTTTTATTGCAACTAGGTAGTCCTAAAATCCATCAAGATAACAAATGATTGGTTTTGGGTTTTTGTAATGTTGCCTTGTGGAATCCCTAAGTTGAACTAAAAACTACAAGATTTTCAACTAGGAAGGAAGTTAGTAGATGTGAACCAATGAAAGAAAAAAAAAGGACTTGGAAGGGGTCTGCTAGTGATAAAAACAAAAGAGGTAAGAAAAATTGATAGAAGAATTTAAAAGGTTTAAGGCTCATTGCAAATGGGAAATATGAATACAAAGAACAATCTAAGGATATGTCTTTCAATGTGAAAAACAAAAAATACAAAATAAATTGACACAAGAACAAGAAAAGATAAGGTGTCATTGCAAATTGGAATGAAAAGTAAAGCAAAAAGTAAAGAGAAAAACAAAGAATAAAGTGGTGAAGGAATGAGAAAAAAAAACCTAGGACAGGTCTACGAAAAAAGAAAAGAAAGCAGAGGCTTCATTTCAAGCTTATAGAACAACAAAAAATCTTGGTTGCAAATTCAAATGAAAAATAGGAAAAAATTGAGAAGAATCTTATTTGGTGTTATTTGTGTGCATTGAAGCGTATGCATTGAAATTATTGGTTTGAAACTCCTGCTGTCGACGTGAACAAGTGAAGACTCATGCACGAGTTATGTAGAGATGAAAAAATGCACAAAGGAGAATATAAGAAAAATGAAAAACACAAAGTTATAGATGGGTGAAAGTGGAATGATGAGGAAGAATGCTTTGAATCCAGAAAAAAGAAAGTGAGATGAAAAGAGAAATGCAAGATGTGAAGAAAAATATAATTGAATCAACTCAAGGAGGAAAAATGAAAAAAATTGTAAAAACCCTAACTGGCTTTGGTTTTGGTTTCCTTTTCATCCTACACCTTTTCATCCCACAGCTTTTCATTTCATGAGTTTTCATCTTGCATTTTTAAACAATAATTTAAGTAAGTAATAAAATATAATAATAATAATAATATAAATATGAGTAATAAAATACTTTCAAGTTATCTTTTTATTGTAGCCCATGATTAATAAATGTTAAACTAAATATCAATTATTATTCATTCATTATGATTATTTCATTTGAAATTAGAATATTTAAGATGGTATGATCATTGTATTATACTTAATATAAACCCTAAATGCTTAGAATGTTATTTATTTGTCATTTTGAACCATATTATACATAATATACTAAGAATTTGATAAATAAATAGAAATTATGCATGTATTTATGCTCTGCAATGGTTTAAGGTTTTTCTTGTATGGTTTAGGTTTGAAGGTCTTTGAACTAGGGTTTAAGGTTGTTGTGCTATGGTTTAGGGTTTAACATTTTTGTGCAATGGTTAAAGGTTTTTCTTGTATGGTTTAAGTTTTACTGTCTTTGAGTTATGGTTTAAAGTATTAGTTAAGGGTTTTAATGTTAGCATTTAGGATTGTTATGCTATGGTTTAAGGTTTAGTATTTTTGTGTGATGATTTGGGGTTTTTTCTTGTATGGTTTAGGTTTGAAGGTCTTTAAGTTAGGGTTTAGGGTTTAACATTTTTGTGCAATGATTTAAAGTTGTTTTTTGTATGGTTTAGGTTTGAAAGTTTTTGAGCTAGGGTTTAAGGTTTTGGTGGTTTAAGGTTATTGTGTTATGGTTTAAGGATTATCATTTTTGTGTAATGGTTTAGGGCTTTTCTTATACCATTTAGTGTTTAAGGTCATTGAAATAGTGTTGAGGGTTTAGCATTTTTGTGCAATGGTTTAGGGCTTTTCTTATACAATTTAAGGTTTTTGAAGTAACATTGAGGGTTTAACATTTTTGTGCAATGGTTTAAGATTTTTTTTATGGTTTAGGTTTGAAGGTCTTTGAGCTAAGGTTTAAGGTTTACGGTTTAACAATTTTGTGTAATGGTTTAATGTTTTTTTTTCTATGGTTTAGGTTTAAATGTCTTTGAACTAGGGTTTAGGGTTTCGATGGTTTAGGGTTGTTGTGTTATGGTTTAAGGATTAAAATTTTTGTGCAATGGTTTAAGGCTTTTCTTATATGGTTTAATGTTTAAGGTCTTTGATCTAGCGTTTAGGGTTTTGGTGTTAGGGTTTAGGGTTTAACATTTTTGTGCAATGGTTTAGGACATTTTTTTATGGTTTAAGTTTGAAGGTATTTGAATTAGGGTTTTGGTGCTAAGGTTTAGGGATTAACATTTTTGTGCAATGGTTTATGGTTTTTTTTTATATGGTTTAGCATTTAAGGTCTTTGAACTAGCATTTAGGGTTCTAGGGTTTAAGGTTTAAGGTTTTGGTGTTAGGGTTTAAGGGTTTTGTGCTATGGTTTAGGGATTAATATTTTTGTGCAATGGTTTAGTGTTTTTTTGGTATAGTTTAAGGTTTAGGGTCTTTGAACTAGGGTTTAGGGTTTTAGTGCTAGGGTTTAGGTTGTTGTGCCATGGTTTAAGGATTAACAATTTTTTGCAGTGGTTTAGGGTTTTTCTTGTATGGTTTAAGGTTTAGGGTCTTTGAATTAGGGTTTAGGGTTTTGGTGCTAAGGTTTCAGGGTTGTTGTGCTATGGTTTAAGGTTTAACATTTTTGTGCAAATTTTTAGGGCTATTCTTGTATGGTTTTAAGGTTTTTAAATTAAGGTTTAGGGTTTTGGTGCTAGGGTTTAAGGTTGTTGTGCTATGGTTGAAGGTTTAGCATTTTGGTGCAATTGTTTAGGGCCTTTTCATATGGTTTAGGGTTTAAGATTATTTGAGCTAAAGTTTAGGGTTGTTGTGCTATGGTTTAAGGTTTAACATTTTTGTGCAATTGTTTAAGGTTTCTTTTTATATGTTTTAGGGTTTTGGTGCTAGGGTTGAGGGTTTTCCATTTTGGTGTAATGGTTTAAGGCAATTAAGGGTATTACGATTTAAGGTTTGATTGTATTAAGGTTTAAAGTTTTAAAGGTTTAGGGTTGGGGGGTATTAGTGTGGGTTTAAGGTTTAAGGGTTTAAGGGTTAATGGTTTACAATTTAAGGTTTTAAGTTCTATGGTTTGGGTGTATGGCATAAGGTCTATGTTATAACATTTAGGGTTTAGGGATGTAAGGTTTATGGTTTGTGGTTTTAAGGTTCATGGTTTAAGGTTTAATGTTTAGAGTCTACAATATAATGTTTCAAATGTATGGTTTGGGGTTGAAGGTCAAAATGATGAACAAATTTTCAATATATTTTGCATGAATTTACATCACATTTTGTCATCAATTGAATTGAATTCAAATTAGGAACCACATGGGCAAATCATTGTTGATGGTTAAACAAATGCATCAAAAGACATTGATTCTTATCCGACCATTCCCATGTGCATGTGGTATTTGGTTCAAATTTGGGAAAAGTTGTAAAGAAGTTATCCTTTGAACAAAATGCAAAAATCCATCACAAATTTTGGCTACTACTAAATTACACTAACAATTTATATTGAAAATTTTCACAATTTCAAACTCAAAGGATTTGAATTGAGTTTAGTTTAATAATTTAAATTGAATTGAATTGAATTGAATTCGGATTAACATTGATTCATTCAAATTGAACTAAAATTTTAATTTTTAAAAAATCAATACCACATGGACAAATCATTACGACCAATGAATCAAATGCAATCATTAAATTATTTTATTTCACAAGAAGTGTTGATTATTTCTACATTCTTCATAAACATAAAAAAACAAGGATCAAATTGACATTATAAAATGAAAGACCATTTGAGTGCCACCTCATGGGCGAATAATTGTTGTTAGCCAATCAAATGCATAAAAAAACATTAACTTTTGTCCAACCACTTCCATGTATGTGGTATTTGGTTTGAAATTGGAAAAAGTTGTAAAGAAATTATCTTTTGAACAAAATGTAAAAAACCATCACAAAATTTGGCAACTACGAAATTACACAAACAATTTACATTGAAAATTTACACAAAAAAATGTTTCATGAAACTAGGTTGGCTAGAAAATCTTTGGATTTGACAATCCAATTGTGCAAACACACTAAGCCATTATATTATTTTGTTAGAAATTATTTTGTTTCATTTAATAAATTAATCAAAAATTTATTTCAATGTTTTGATTTGATTTACCAAATTAATATTCAATAATCAAATACATACCAATGTATCTTAATGCGATATGACAAAGATAAATGTCTTATTGATTTTTGGCAAATTGATCAACCCTAAAGCCTTTAACCCTCAACCATAAAGGTGTAAAGCTTTAAAACCCTAACTTTTATAAGTCCTAAATACTTAAAACCTTAAATACTAAACCTTATTAAACCCATAAGGCTTTAAACCTATATAACATTAAACCCTAAACCCTAAACAAGTAAATCCTTGAACCATAAAACATTCAATTTAAACAATAAACACATCTTTAATTCGTAAAGGTTTCAACCTCTAAAACCTTAAACCCAAAAACCATAAATTAAAACCCTAAACCCCATACCTTAAAATTGAAAACCTTAAATCTAAAGCCTTAAACATGTAAAACCCTAAATCATAAACAATTCAATTTTGAATACCCTAAAGCCTAAACAAGTAAAACTATAAACCATAAATGACCCAACCTTTGAAATTGTAAACCTTTAACTCTAAAGACTTAAACCCAACACCTTAAACACATAAACCCTAAACCTTCAACACATAAAGCCTTATAAATTTTGTTTTTCATGAATAGGAATTAATTAAAGACTTCCAACCTTGATAATGAATAACCTATAATTTTCACTTAGTGGGCACCAAACAAAATACTTTTTTCATCATAATATATTAATTTTGAAACTAACTTATTATATTTCTTATGGTATGAGCAAGATGGATGGATCCATTGATAATGTTGCAATTGTTAGATTGGTTTCGTGTCCTTCAATGTATTAAAAACAGTGATTGTAAATGTTGCATAAAAAAATTGGTATGATTTATTTCGAAACAAAATGTCTACATGGATGACATTGTTATATTTTTTAATGATAGTTGTTTTTACTTGTTGAATATAAGGTTTCATTTGTTAAATATGGTGGCCAACAAAGGTAGTTCATGCCATCCATTAGGTTGGTAAAGTTTTAAATTAATAATTTAGTCCGAATTTGTTAAATATATATTAAATCATAAACAATTCAATTTCTAAAATTCAAAACCCTACACATGTAAAGCCCCAAACCATAAAGAACTCAACCTCTAAAACCTTTAACCTTTAAATTTAACACCCAAAACCTTTACCCTTAAACATTAAACTCTAAATGCTACACATTAAACCTTGAACCCTAAACCTTAAACATGTAAATTTTAAAGCCCTAAAGCATAATTAATTCAACCTTTAAAACCTTAAACCTTAAACACATAAAACCATAAACCACTCAACTTTTAAAATTATAAACGTTTAACCTTAAAGACTTAAAGACTTAAACCCTAGACATTAAAACCATAAACCCTAAGCACGTAAAGCTTTAAACCATAAACGATTCAATTTCTAAAACCCTAAATAGGTATAACCTTAAACCATAAATAGTTCAACTTATAAAACCGTAAACCATAAACAAGTAAAATTTGAAACCATAAATGACTCAACCTTTAAAATTGTAAACCTTTAACCTTAAAGACTTAAACCTCCAAACTTTAAACAGTAAACCTTAAATCTTAAACACGTAAACCATAAACAATTCAACTTTTAAAATTTTAAAGTTTAACCTTAAACACATAAAGCCCTAAACGATAAAGAACTCAACCTCTAGAACCTTAAACCTTAAACCCTAAATGTTAAATAATAAACTTTGAACCCTATACCTTAAACCCTAAATGCTAAATAGTAAACTTTGAACCCTAAATGCTAAATAGTAAACTTTGAACCCTAAACCTTAGACACGTAAACTTTAATCCCTTAAACCATAATTAATTCAACCTTTAAAACCCTGAACACATAAAGACCTAAACCATAAATGATTAAACCTTTAAGACTATAAACCTTTAACCCTAAATACTTATAAACCTAAACCATGAACACATAAAGCCCTAAAACATAAACAATTCAACCTCTAAAATCTTAGACCTTAAACAAATAAAACCTTAAATTATAAACAATTGAGCTTCTAAAACCCTAAACATGAAAACCCTAAACCATAAACAACTCAACTTTTTAAACCTTAAATGTTTAACCTTAAAGACTTAGAAACCCTAAACACTAAAACCTTAAATAGTAAACCTTGAATTTTAAACACGTACAACCTTAAATCATAAACATTTCAATATCCTAAACCTTAAACCATAAACAATTCAATCTCTAAAACTTAAAACCATGAACCCTAAAAACTCAAAACCCAAAAGCCTGAAACCTCAAACCTAAACATTAAAATCCCAAACCCTAAAACTAAAATAAAACCATAAAAAACTCAATCTTTAAAACCATGAACCTTAAACCCTAAACCCAAAAACCTAAACCTTAGAACACTAAGACCCTCAAACCTTAAACTAAAACCCACCTAATTCCTCATCCCTACACATTTTCTTTCAGATTTGATGTTTTTGGATTGGGAATGGAGAATGTAAATTTGAATATCTTTTATTCATTAACTCTAAACTACAAAAAATCACATTTCACAAAAGATTATTCAATTATTCATTTCCAAAACTTAAAAATGGATGGATTTTGTCCTAGATGTGTTTTGTCTTATACAAACATACAAATGGATGGATTTTGGGTAATGAAAGAGGTTTAAAGAAACCATTAGGTTTTAGAGCCTAGTTTCTTTTTTTCTTTTCCATTCTTTCATCTCCCTTCATCATTTCACAACACTTTCTTCTTTCCTTCTATATTCTTTTTCACCTTCATTCCTCATTTGAGATCTCTTATTCTTTGGTTCTAATTACATAAGTCATTATTTCATACCCTTTGCTTCACTATCTTTCTCTTATTCCTCCTCTCTCCCTCTCCTACCCTCTATGTTGCCATCTCTTTCTCATTCCTCCTCTCTCCTTCTCCTATGCTCTACGTCGACATCTTTGTCATAATCTTTGAATTTGTTTTCAAGAGAGTCTCCTTTCGTTGGTGACATTCACGTAAGCACACATGCATGATCAACGATGCCATATCACGCTCAAGGAAACTGTTTGTCAAGTGAGCCCACTCTAAACCCTAACCTAACCTTGTTTTATTTTTCCTCAATTGTCGTTTTTGTTGAATTCTTGGAATTTTCTACCAATGTACATATCTATTTGTTGTGTGCGTGTTTGATGTTTATGTAAGTGCATGTATGCGTATTTGTATATTTTTCTATAACAATGTGCATGTGTGTATATGTGTTTTTGTGTGTGCCATTATGTGTGTAGATGTTTGTGTGTTTGCAACTCTCCATGTATGTGTGTTTGTGCATCTACCTATTTAAATATGTTTGTGTCTCTATTTGTGCATATTTGTGTTTGTGTATGTTTGTGCATGTTTGTATATTTGTGTCTATCCCCTCCTTTTTGTCTTTGTTTGTTCTTTTATGTCTACATCTTTGAGTGTGTATCACCATTGCATAAACACTTTGCCTATGGTTGTTAATGTGTGTGTGTTTGTGTAATTCACAATGCATTCAAGTTTTTTCTTTCTATTTCTATACGACTATGTCATTCTCTGCCAATATGCTTATGTATATGTGTGTAAGTTTCTATGAATTTATGTGCATTTGCGTGTGTGTGTGTGATTCAATGTCTCTACGTGCATGTGTGTTTGAGTGTGTATGTGTGTGCCTATACTAATGTGTGAGCTTGTGATTGTCTATCTATCAATACTTGTGTGTGTGTTTGTTATTGTTTGTTTGTCCATGATTGTTTATGTGTGTTTATGACTCAAGGTGTGTGTTTGTGATTGTATTTGTGTGCTTGTCATTTTATGTATGTGTTTGTAATTGCATTTGTGTGCTTGTCATTTTATGTACATCCTTGTGATTGCATTTGTGTGCCTGTCATTTTATGTATGTCCTTGTGATTGTATTTGTGTGTTTCTATGTCTATTTCTATGTATGTGTGTGTGTATGTGATTCAATATGTGTTTGTTTACGTGTCAATTGTTGTGCATTTGTTAATGTAGATGTGTGTGTGCATGTTTATGCATTTATATTTTTATACTTATGAGTGTGCCTATGTGAATACGTGTATGTTAATTTGTTAAATACTAATCCCCTTTTCTTGTTTTTAGAAATTTCTTCTAATCGTTCCACAAACACATCCCACAATTAACATGGCACTTCAAACCATTGTAAGTGTCGCAACCCCACTTTGAGGCAAGTGTGAGGATGAGACTCACATTCCCAAAAGTGGGAACTTGGAGTCCTTCGGGACTCCCGCAACTTCAGAGCTCGATTGCAAAGGTCAAAACACCTTGCCTTGAGGTTTTCTTTATATCGTTGAAAGGCCTTGAAGTGTAGATGTCGAAAATGGCCTTGCATGAGCCATTCAGACATCTGCAGCACAAGTTATGGTATAAAGAAGGGCTGAAAGTCAAACTGCCAGTTTGACTCCCGACCACAAAAAGTCGGGAATCGACTCGATCTCGGTGTGTGCAAATGGAGTGCGACACACCGTTGAAAAGCTCTTGAGGAGAGTTACAAGTTTGCTTTAGACCTCATCCCAATCAGAGGTCTAAGCCGGGAATTATGAGCTCCCAAAGTCTCGGGAGTCTCAACCTGGACACTTTCGGGACTCCTCCTTGGGAGTCCCGGGAATAAAAGCCATTTGGATGCGGGTGTAGTGGAGTAATGTAGAGAATACTATATGGGGGAAGGTGGTGGCTTCCCCCGAGTTCGGGCCGTGGTGAGTCGAATGAGTCCGTGTTGCTTGTGGCTTGTCCTAACACTAAGGGTGTTTTCGAAGGTGAACTAACCCTCTTATGGTTAGTTTTGATGCAGGACGGAGTAACTAAATAGTTGTCCCTCTTCCTAGTCTAATCCTGGAGCTTTCAGCATGCCCCTCTCACCCCCTTTAGTGCTGGAAGCTGGGAGTGACACCAAGTTCCAACTACTTCCGCTCTTTAACATAGTTGGACCCTTTTTGGGTCTAACAAGGAACTTGGGGGCGCATCACTGTCATTCATAACTTTTACTTATAATAGTATCTCAGGCCATAAACGTTGTGAAATGCCTAATGTGGAAATGCAAAAAAATATTGCAAATGTTACAAAATGCCTGGTAGCCACAAACATTTTTGTGGGAACGTTACAAAAACTTGGTGGCCACTAAGCATTTTCATGCGAGCACTATGAAACACTTGGTGACCACCATGCATATGTTGACAAACACTTAGCGGCCACCAAGCATTTTGGCGTGAACATTGTGAAACGCTTGGCAGCCACCAAATGTTTTGGCATGAGTGTTTCAGAATGCATGATGGCCACAAGGTGTTTTGGTGCAAGCATTACCAAGTGCCTAGCAACCACCAAACATTTTGGTGGGAGCACTACGAAACACTTGGCAGCCACCAAGCGTTTTGGTGTGAGTGTTTTAGAAAGCATGACAGCAAACAAGCATCCATTAGATGTTTTGGTGCGAGTGCTACCAAATGCCCGGGGGCCAACAAAAAACTATCAATTTTTTTATTGTGAGAGGTTAACATACAATTGTTACAACATAGGTGTAGTTCTTATTTATTTTATTTTTCATCTTTTAGATTCATTTGCAAATAGAATTACTATATTTTCAATCATAGTTTTTTTCAATTACTAATGAAAAATAATGTCATTTAATTGTGGACATGAACTCATTGGAGACACCAATACAACACACCATGTTTGAATGTTTTACAAGTTTCAAATAGTCATTGTCTGGGACATAAACTTTTTGAAGATTTGCAACCTTTCAAAGGTACTAAATAACAAGGATAATGTGTTAAACATGAAACCTTCTTATAGGGAGAACCTTACAAACGCGCGTCAAATATGGGATGTGTATGAAAAACTGCTTCCAAATTTGGATATGTTTTTTCAACATTCTAAGGAATACAAGGTATTCAATGAAAACCCTTCAAGTCATGTTAATGTTCCATTATGAAATGCATTTATTGATCTCGTGAATACTTGTACACCTTTTGTAGAAATTTGAAGAGATGTTCAAGCTAATGTTGAACATCAAATCAACAAAATAATGCAAAAACATCTTTTTATTCACGAATGCAGTGTTCTAGCTTTAGTAGAATGTTTTGTTTTGGTAAATTGTTTTGCTTGAATGGGAGAGGTGCAACATTTTTAATGGAATTAACAATGTACCAACATGCCCACTGAAGCCGATTGGAAAGCAGTTGCTTGGCCAACCTAAAAGAAAAGCAACTCAGGAAGTTGGCAAAAGGGCTCCTTGGACAAACAATAACATTTTGCAAACATCAAACCAAGGGTGGGTGGTAACTAGACCTCAAATCCGTGTACAAGTTCATAAGGTTTTTGAAATGGAAATTCATTATTTGGAATGAAATTATGATTCATTTTAAACATTTGAAACTAACAACGGACAATTAGAAGCTCTACACAAGTGATGAGTGGCACATGTTAAAGGACAAACATGAGATGGATAAAATGTTAATATCAATTTTGGACTCCAAGTTCAATGATGATTTCTATTTGAAAAAAATGAAGTTAAACCCATTAGATGAAACGAACCCTTTAGGATTTTTAAGTGCTCGTTGAAGAAGTGGATCTAAAGTGGTGCTTCCAAGGAGAATGTGATGGAGATATTGTTGTTGGAGAGTCATTACAAGTTTGATCGGGTTGACAACATCATTTTTGCAAAACAATGCAACAAGCACAATTGCAGTCATTTGTACAACTTACATCACCAAGGATATCCCATCAATTTGGAAATGATTTGAAAGGGATCCCTTTGTCATTGGATTGCTCAATGCTAGGGCAAGATTCAAGTTGGTTGTGTGCATTTATGATTGTGACTTGCTCAAAAATCTATTCACCATTGTGTGCAAGTCCATGTATGTGACAAAAATGTGATTGAAGTTCAATCATTACATGTTTCAACATGAGGAGGTTCTAAGTTTGTCCACAAACTTGATGAACTATTCTTGGAAATTTTTTTTGCTAGCATTAGTTGAAAACCAAATTCCTTTGTTCCTAGAAGATGAAAAGCTCTATGAAAATGAAGTTTGCCCAGAGGTGACTTTTCAAATTATAAAATTAATATTTGCGAATGGGGTTATCCACCTCAACATTTTTGGCGGAAAAATATTTACACTTGCTTGCTTGCAGGTAAGTGCAATCGTAAAATGGATGGCATTTTACTTAGAAGTTTTTTAACATATAGTTTATTTATTAGGCATGATTTCTACTAATGGTTCCTTCAAACATTGAAAAAGAATAAATGTCGAGTTTGTAATATATATTTGGATTAAATGTAAGCCCTACAAGATATTTATCTTGAGTGAAATGAGAATAAAATGTAATTTTGATATCGAACCTTTGTGGATATTTGGTCTCGAGTTTTGCAATAAAAATAACCACTTTCTTTTCAACAAACCAAATATGATGGTTTTCCATAAGTGCTTTATAGATTTCTTTGATAAAATCTCAAATATGTATGTTGGAAACACCATCCTTATAGACCATAATTTAGTTAGGACGATGAGAAGCCCAATAGATAACGTTATGCTAGTTGAAAAATGGAATTGTAGAGTAGAATGTTTTTCAAATACTTGATGGGGGGAAGTCCTCCCCTATTTGGAGCCTCTTCATTCCACAAGTGAGTTTGTGTTTACATTTGTGAAACGCAATCTACTTGAGATACATGACAAAACATGTGGTAAATACAAATTTTCAAGGCTTTTAGATCATTGTAGTGATCATGGTAACTCTTCCTTCTACAATATGAGACCAAACAATTATTCATATTTGAAATGAAATTTTTGTGATTTATGCACTAGCTACATGATAATATGCTTCAAGCTATTTAATTAATATTATGGTGAAAATGTTGTATAAAGGGATTGTAGTGATACAATGTCTTGTTTAAAATCGTGTCAAGTATATTAAACACCATGTCATGTAAATTTTCATTGTCTAGTTGGCCTGGCTTGGCTTGGCTTGAATGACCAGCTATTGAGTTTAGAAACCCTTCGTGGTTTGGAATCCCAAATGCTAATGATCAATCCCATTAACTCCACTTATAAACTTTGAAATGTTTATTTGAAATGTTTGTATTTGTTAAAATCATAGGCACGTGCTTCTATATGTAGGTCCTTGTGGTCAAAGAATCAAATGAAGCGATTAACTGAAACTATATATAGAGATGTCATGGATCAAGTTTGAAAAGCCTATTTTTCATAAAAACCTAGATGATTTCTTTTGTCTCTTCCCTAGTATGACCTTTGAGAATACCTTGTTGGTAGATTACATGCCTCACAAAAATATGTTTAATCCTCCCTTTAATGCCATGTCTTCTTTGACACCTTTAATGGGTCCCATACAAACAATAATTATTTGCTTGGAATCATTCTCCCTTACTTGGAATCCTTGCATTCGTCCAAAATGTGGGTTTATAAATTTATACAATTGAATCCTTTCAATAACATTACGGATATGCTTTTAGCAACACTTGGTATGCAAAATTGAATGTTTGTTGTTCTCCCAAATGTGATGACACTTTCTTTAATATATTCAAATTGAGATTTATAAATAAGAAGAAGTGAAATAATTTATATATATATATATAGTTAAATCATTATGCATGGATGGTTTAACTTTATTGTTTGTTGTTTAGGCTTAATTGATTTGATTCCAATGTAATGTGTTATGCCATATGACTTGATCACCTTGAAATGTCGGATGGTTTTGATTTGAAAATTGTGGATAACATATTGTTAGGCTATCATAAACCATTTAAAGATTTGTACACATGTGGCTTGGTGGCCACCAAACGCTTCATGCACGTGGTTCAACATTCCCCTTATATTTCATTAGCTTTTTTTAAGTATCATTACCTTGCCTAGTGGTTGTTCAGTGTTTGTTAGAAAAAAATTTAAATTTTTTTCTCATGACTTGGTGTATTCTATAAACCCAAAAAACTAATTATTGATAGCACATGGACATTTCACCATTAATTGATTTTTAAAATTTTGGATTACACATTCCTATTGCACTTGTGTATTGCGTTTTGTTGACACATTTTGTTGTAGTTTTAGTTCAAGTTTCCTTCAGGTACACTACATTGATCAAAGGTGAAACCATTTTTCATATAACATATGGATAATGATAATGGTGATGTTTGTAATAACCAACCCCCTTTAGGTATTCATTTTGGATCATTTCATTTCATTCTTTTCATTTTTCAAGTCATTTTTAAATGTTACAACTTTTATACATTATTATATGTTTTCGTATGCACTTGTTTTCTAGTATTGATTTCTATTTACAATTGGTTTGAATCATTGTTTATAACTTTGAAAGGGAGAAAATGATGTTGGCCAAGATCAATTTTTTATTCCAAGATAGTGCCGATGTTGCATATTTGAGCATGGACAATCACAAAACTTTTGATACTAGGAGGATTTGACATTATCTTTCAAATTTGGATTTTTTTTTTTAAAGAATGGATTTTTCATTTCAAGATTTTTTTTGAAATCATTGCAAATGTTTTGATGACCTAGTGGTCATTAGGTTCAATTTGTATATAAAACGTTCAATAAAGTTTTTTTTACTTGTTATGTAATCTAGATTTTTTTGAATTTTGCAACTTCTTTCCTTTTACTTGTTATGTAATTTGAACTTTTTGAATACTGCAACTTCTTTTCTTCTTGTTATGGGTTTGGTGGCCACCATGCCTAAAGGATTCAAATATTCAATACATTTGTTTGATTTACATAAATTACATTTCATTGATCCCTCAATTTTTTTTTGCTTTCCTTTAAACAACCTAGTGGCCACCAAGTTGAATTATAATCAAATGCTTAGAAATTTAATGGTGTAAATTTTGTGTTTGCATTTTTGGACTTTTGTAAAGTCCTAAATTAATTAAATGTGTGTTTTAGCCAAACTTTAGTGAATCACATGCAACATTTGTAGGAGGCTTTCAAGAGACTTAAAGAACATAACCTTTAGTTGCATCTAAAAAAATGTTAGTTTTTTCCATATTTAATTAAAATATTTAGGTCACACGATTTATCCATGTGCATGGAGGGTTTGGAAGGCCAAGGTAGAGGCCATTGTGCATGTCCCCATGCCATTAAATGTTAGTCGGTTATAGCAGTTTTGAACTTGTGTAATTATTATTGGAAAATTTTCAAAAGATTTAAGGTCCAAATATTTTAAGGTGTATCAAAATCATGACACAACCTCACCTTGTTTTGTATTTTTTACCCAATCTTTTTTTACCATGTAAAGATACATTTATGAATCACAATGATGGAATCTAGAATTGTAGTGGTCTAAAATATGGTACTTATATGAAATATTTGAAACTTTTTTATTCATTAGTTTTGGTGGGGATCAAAATATAAAGAAGAAAAGGATTGCGATAATGACTAGGTCTTTTTCATCTTGAACGGTACACCTTAAAGGATTTCACCTTTCAACATCATTACTAAACCTTTAACATAGTTGATGAATTTTGACCAAGAATACGTATGGGGTGAAGTACATGAGTAGTTTTTTTAAGAATTGAAAGTTCGATTCATTTTCATTTTCATTTTGCATTGATCTATATGAGGACAACCCTTTTTGTTACATATTGATTGAAGCATCATTTTGGGGTTGGGTGGGATGTTCATTCAATTGGATGATGATGGTCAAAAACTTTTCATGGCATATATATGTTAATTAATCTAACAACAAGACAAAAACCAACTACAACTTTTATGAAGGGGAGTGATTCATTGTTGTTTGGGTATACATTATGAGAAATTATGTAAATCACAACCACACTGCCTTGCAACTAAAGCTCCAAAATAACTAATATATAACTACATTACAACTATCCCATGGAAATATGAGGAATTAATAAAAAAATGCCATGTTAAAAAAATAGGGAATTATATTGTAGTTGCAAGTTAGTTATAAAAAAAACACTTATATAATGGAATGTACACATCATATATATGGTTATAGTAAACCATGTTTGACTTTTGGGCAAGTTGTACTTTAGTTGCATGTGACAATTACATTACAACTAATGTATGGCCTTGACACATAAGATCATGCCACATGTGTGCATTTCCACCGCCCATTAGATATGAAACTTTCAACTTGCTTGCAACTAATTTCAACTATGATTCCCATTGATATAACTAGTTGTGCCACTAGGTTGTCACTATGTAAATATTATAATCCTATTTTTTGTGATTGGTGTTCAATTGTTGTATTAATGATATTTCACTACATTGCAACCCCTCATATTATCATGTTCGCATACATACATATCAAACCATAGAATTTTATGGAGGGTGAAAGTTTACTTTTGAATTGAAACTAAAGGCAATGTGTATATTCTATTAAACATTCAATAAGGATGTACATATGCATATGTTTTTATTTACCTCAATGTCTTTTACTCAAAATTATTAATTATTAATTAATATGTAATATACTTAATACCTGCAAATTAATTAATTAATTGAATAATAAAATATTCTTATGAATTAATTCATCAAATTTATATAATAATGAATTTATTCACTTTAGATAATGAATAAATAAATATCTAAAATTGGATAATTAATTATTTAAATTCACCAACTAACGAATTATTTAAATTTGATTAATTAATTCAAATAATTTTGATAATCAATTTTTTTAGTCTAAGTTAGTAATTATTCAATTTTGATAATTAATTATTTGAATTAAATAACTAACTAATCATTTGAATAATCAAATAATCAATCTAAAATTTTAATTATCATATATTTAATTCAAATAATTATGTTAGATGATTAATTATAAAATTCAGATTAAATACAAAATCAATATCAAACATAAAGCATGTGGGAATTGTTTTTCAAAATTGCAACTCAATTTGCAACTAGGGTGTAATTAAAAACTTTAACCAATATGTTTTGTCTTCAAGATCTCATCTTACAAACAATATAAAAGAGGTGTGTTCTCTTATATTCTTACATAAAAATACATGTGCCATGTTGGGACGAGCTCATAAAAGCTCAACCCTAAAGATAAAACACAAAACAAAATTAAAAAATTTATGTGACTACTTTTTTGTTGCCCTACCCTTCTACCTACTTGCCTACTTAAGTAAATAAATAAGTAGGTGGGTTGGTCAGTTGGAGCTACCAACTTACCTACTTATGGTTATGTACCAATCTACCTAGGTACTTATATATATTTGTTTCTAGAATTCAATTAATATGCCACATGGCAACTATTGATTATGCCATGTGTCATAATTTAAGATCATTTAAAATGAATAATAATAACAGACAATGGATATCAATATTTCAAAAAAAATCACCCAAATTTTTTCATAATGTTCGTGTGTTAAATTTTGATGAATGGATGAAAAATGACATCAATATGACATTATGGTTGTAGTCATAAGGGAGTTGCATAGTAGTTGAAAAGTTGTTGCAATAGAGATGCAACTAAGTTGCATTAAAGTGAGATTGTATATCACTAGAAGAAAAAGGCCAATATGTGACCATCACATTTACAACTACCTGCAACTAAATTTTTGTTATCTACGACTATTGTGACATCGTGCTGACATCAGTCAAATCATCTTCGACTAACCTGCGACTAGTTTGCGACTAATTTTATTTCCATCTATATATGGGTTGGATTTATCATCCAAGAGTAGCCATTTAAAGTCCCATTTAGTCGTAAGCGAAATGGTGCTTAGTCATAGTTGGCGTATGTCTATATGTAAAATATCGTATTGTATGGTTTTTTAGTGAGAGTGTTATACAAAGGTGTAAAATACAAATTTGTACATATTCATAATATTCATATGATAAATTAAATTAATTCCTTGAATTTAGTGGAAATGTGGTTTTTGGACTAAATTAGTCATTTACCTAGCTTTTTCCAACAAGCCATATATTTTGTTTTATCCCCTGATGGCCATATACAAATAGCCAAACAAGGTGGAATATTTAACTCACATAACTAATTTTGTACTTAATCATGCATGTGTTGCCAAAATTGGCTAATGCTTTTTATGGATGGTGACCAACATCATTTTTTATGTTGGATAATTTTGGAAATATTGGAAAATGGCTTGAATGTGATGAAAATACAATCAAGGTGGGAAAATTCATAAAAAATTAAGGCATGTTGCCCCCTTTACCATGACTGTTGCAGCCTCAAAAGCTGGTGGACTTCATGATAACTGGGTTTAGACCAGCCACATTGGATGTCGAATTCTAAAATGCAATTAGGGGCTCTTGCTAATACACTCTCCTCCTAAATGGTTTCCGCTATTAGTTGATGGTTGGTCAACCTGACCAGTGGATATACCAGGTGCTTCCACCTATGTGTACAATTCTGAATCAAACAACCCTTCATGTAAATCAATCTCCATATATAGCTAGATGCTTGTTCCTCCCTACGCTCAGTCTGCCTACATATCATGCATCATCATCCTCACTTGGCATTTGCAACTTTGCAGATGCCATAATTGCCTCTGTGCCACACAACTCAATGGCACCAACCATTACCATGTTGTGAGGCACATTTGGTATTTCTAAAGGCACTTCAACGCCTATCACATTATCTTATATCACGGTTTGTTCCTCCCCTCCTTCTGTTACCACACGCCTGGAGCGAGGTTCCTTATGTAGCACAACCTTCCACCATGGTTGGTTTAGCTCTTCAGAGTAAAACACCTGTTGCACTTGAGCTGGAAACAAAAATGGTTTGTCGTCATTTGCCTTTAGTGCATTAAAATTTGCAAGCAGGAAGCCATCCTCATCATGCTTGTAAGTTGGATGACCTCGCCTATCAACCTCATTCTTCACCCAGTCACATTTAAACAAAACCATTGGGATTGATACTGGCCCATAATCAAGTAATATTATATCCTACAGAATTCCCACATATTGCATGGGCCCAAGTGCACACACTCCACCTAGCCCTTGTGCTTGCTGGAACACTGATGCCACTCCACAATCATAGGTTGCCATTGTGTTAACATTGGTTTCTCCAATGACCCTATAGTGATTTCCATAGGCCTTCATCCGTGTATATCGGGAAGCATCAGAACTAGGCTTAATTGACAAATGGTATGCATCCATCTCATCAAGCACATT
>Ga0209208_10002262_pt1 | contig 27567 bp, 24 predicted proteins | sample S1TSphfallax_3_FD_187694 | JGI IMG/M metagenome (GOLD analysis project Ga0209208, IMG submission 187694) | Host-associated microbial communities from peat moss isolated from Minnesota, USA - S1T2_Fd - Sphagnum fallax MG (SPAdes) (version 2) | ecosystem: Host-associated > Plants > Peat moss >...
GCGCGAAATCCGCCTGCTCCACCGCAGCCGAGATGACCGCCTCGATTCGATGATTGCGCGGGATCACCCAGGGATTCGCCAAGCGCATGCAAGCCGCGTGCTCGCGCGGCGGCTGCGGCTCACGCAGAAGCCGCGCCCGCCAGCGCTTGAGCCAATCCCGAGCGCCGGGAGCCCCCAGCACCTCCTCGATCGACGCATCGCCGGACTCACCCTCCGCGGCCGCGCAGAGCCTTCGAAACGTGACGGTGAAATCAGCGCCCGACTTTTGCATGATGTCCTCGAGCGCGCCGATCAAATCGGCATCGGCCTCCTCCTCGAGGAAGAGCCCCAGCTTGCGACGCATACCCGCCAGCCGATGATCCGCATGACGTTCGGCGAACTCCGTCACCGCCGCGGTCGCCAGTTCGATCGCGCGGTCGCGATCGGCGTCGAGCATCGGCAGCAGCGTTTCGGCGAAGCGGGCAAGGTTCCACTGCGCCGCGGCCGGCTGGTTGGCATAGGCATAGCGCCCGCGATGATCGATGGAACTGAATACGCGGGCCCGATCATAATCGTCCATGAAAGCGCAGGGACCGAAGTCGATGGTCTCGCCGCAGATCGACATGTTGTCCGTGTTCATGACGCCGTGAATGAATCCCACGTTCATCCAGCCCGCGACCAGCCGGGCCTGGCGTTCGATCACACCGCGCAACAATGCCAGGTACGGATTGGCCGCCGACGCCGCCTCCGGGTAGTGACGCTCGATCACATAATCCGCAAGTTGGCGCGTGGCACCCTCGTCGCCGCGGGCGGCGAAGAACTGGAAGGTGCCCACGCGCACGTGACTCGACGCAACCCGCGTGACGATCGCACCCGGCAGCGGCTGCTCGCGGAACACCGTCTCGCCCGTCACGACCGCCGCCAACGATCGGGTGGAGGGGAGCCCCAGCGCATGCATCGCTTCGCTCACGAGGTACTCGCGCAGCACCGGACCCAAGGCCGCGCGACCGTCGCCGCCGCGGGAATACGGCGTGCGGCCCGATCCTTTCAGCTGGATGTCGCGCCGCCGGCCGGCACGATCCCGCACCTCGCCGAGCAAAATGGCGCGACCATCGCCCAACTGCGGAACGAAATGCCCGAATTGATGCCCCGCATAGACCATGGCGATGGGCTGGGCGCCCGGCAGCAGACGGTTGCCGGAGAAAATGGCCGCCAGCGCGTCGGGTTCCAACCCATCGAGATCAAGCGCGAGTTCTGCGGCCAGCGCCGCGTTGAACTTGATGAGGCGCGGCGCTGCAACGTGGGTGGGCGCGATGCGGCTGAAAAAAAGTTCCGGCAAACGCGCGTAGGAATCGACTAACACCATCCGTACATGTTAACAGCGATTGATTGCAATGGCGGTCGGCGGTTACGGGCCGGCCCCGGATTTCTTCTCGCGCGCGAGACGAACATACAAATCGAGGTAGTTCTGCGCCATGTGATGTGCCGTGAAGCGGCGGTCGAATTCGGCGCGGATGCGCTCCCGGTCGAGCGTGTGGACCTTGGCGAGCGCCGCAACCGCCCCCGCCTCATCGTCGACGATGAATCCGGTGACACCGTCCGTCAACACCTCCGGCACCGAGCCGTTGTTGAAGGCGATCACCGGGGTGCCGCAGGCCATGGCTTCGATCATCACCAGACCAAAAGGCTCGCGCCACGCGATCGGAAACACGAGCGCCGTCGCCTGACCGAGGAAATCGCTTTTCTGATGCTCGGCGATTTCGCCGATGAATTCGACATCGCCGCTTCCGAGCAGCGGCTCGACCACCGCCTTGAAATAGTCTTCGTCGACCCGGTCGACCTTGGCCGCCAGCTTGATGGGCATGCCTGCCGCGGCGGCGATTCTGATGGCCGCGTCCGGCGCCTTCTCCGGCGAGATGCGGCCGAGAAAGGCGAGATAACCTCCCTTGCCCTCCCCCTTGCGCAGCAAATTGCGCGGCAGCCCGTGCAGCACAGTGGCGACGTAATTGGCGTTCGGCAGCGGTCCGCGCTGCGAGTTGGAAATGGACACGACGGGCATGTCGCCATAGAGGTCGTACAGCGGCTTGAGTTCAGGCAGGTCGAGGCGCCCATGCAGCGTCGTGACCGACGGCACCGCAAGCTGGCGCAGCAGCGGAAATCCGAAGTAATCGAGGTGCATGTGAATCACATCGAACTCGCTGCCGTGTTGTGCCACCGTATGGAGTTGCATGAACAGAGGCGCGAAATAATCTCTCACCGTGGGATCGAGCCTGAGCGCACGCGGCCAGATGGCAACCAGCTTTGCCCGTGTGAGGCTGTCGCCGGAGGCGAACAACGTGACTTCATGCCCGAGTTCAACGAGAGCGTCGGTCAGATAGGCCACGACCCGTTCGGTACCGCCGTAGAGTTTCGGCGGCACTGCCTCCGTCAACGGCGCGACTTGTGCAATCTTCATTCGATGTAGCGTCCCCACGTGGTTTATTGTAGATAGCATAAGACGCTTCGCTTTGCTCAGGTGTTCCACGGCGGGAACCGAATCGATGGCATGCGATCTCAATATCTTGTAGGCGCATTCCCCATGGCGAGGGTCTGCAACTTTTACAATTCTACACGGGGCACGCGTGAACAGCATTTCCAAACCAGGCTCAACATCCCACTCGGTGGACGACGCGGTCCCGACTCCGCAATACGCGATCGCAGCCAATGCAACGCTGCAGGAGCGGGGCACACGCACATTGAAGCACGGCGACACCTTTGCCGTGTTCGATCACCGCGGCGACGTGGGCGGCGAACCGGGGAACTCCGAAGGGCTGTACCATCGCGATACGCGCATTCTCTCCCAATTCCAGCTGCTGCTCGAAGAAGCCCGCCCGCTGTTGCTGAGCTCAACGACCCAGGACGACAACGCCGTCTTCAGCGCCGACTTGAGCAACCCCGATCTGTTCACCAACGGCACGATCGCCCTGCGCCGTGAGCGGCTGCATCTGCAACGCTTGAAGTTTGTCTGGAACGGCGCCTGTTACGAGCGCCTGTTGGTCCGTAATTACAGTGAGCAGCCGCTGCACGTCCGGCTGGCATTTCGTTTCGCGGCCGATTTCGCCGATCTGTTCGAGGTTCGCGGCGAGCGGCGGACCGCTCGTGGCACGTCCTCCGCCGTCTTGTCGGGGAACCAGGAGGTCTTGCTCCGCTACCTGGGCTTGGACCGGATCGAGCGCGTAACTCGCGTCGAGTTCGATCCCCCGCCGACGGTCTTGACGGTCGGCCGGGCGGCCTATGAGCTTGACCTGCCTCCGCACACGACGCGGCGAATCTTCGTTCGTTATGGCGTGCTCGACGGCGCGGATTGGAGCGGTCGGGCGTTCTATCGGCAGATGCGTGCCGCACGCCATGCGCTGCGCGAATCGAGCGCACGCGCCGCGAGCGTCGACACGTCGAACACGGTGTTCAATGAAATCGTGCGCCGCTGCGTGTCGGATCTCTACATGCTCGTCACCGACACACCGCAGGGCCCCTACCCTTACGCCGGCACGCCCTGGTTCAGCACTCCCTTCGGCCGTGACGGCATCATCACCGCGCTCATGACGCTCTGGCTCGATCCCAGCATCGCGAAGGGTGTGCTCGGATTTCTCGCCGCCACCCAGGCGACCGCCACCGAGCCGGAACGCGACGCCGAGCCCGGCAAGATTCTCCACGAGATGCGCCACGGTGAAATGGCCAACCTGCGTGAAGTGCCGTTCGGCCGCTATTACGGCAGCGTGGATGCCACGCCGCTGTTCGTGCTGCTGCTCGGCGAATACTTTGTGCGTACCGGCGATCTTGCGACCGTGCGGCAGCTTTGGCCGAATGCCGAAGCCGCCTTGCGTTGGATCGACACCCACGGAGACCGCGACGGCGATGGCTTCGTCGAGTACTACCGGCAAACCAAAGAGGGCCTCTCCAACCAGGGTTGGAAGGATTCCTACGACTCGATTTTCCACGCCGACGGGCGCATGGCCGAGGGACCCATCGCACTGTGCGAGGTGCAAGCCTACGTCTATGGCGCGAAGCGCCATGGTGCGCTCTTGGCCGGCGCGCTCGGGTTTCACTCGCAGGCCGCCACTCTGCAGGCGCAGGCGGTGGCGCTGCGTCGTCAATTCGAGGAAAAATTCTGGTGCGACGATTTGTCCGTCTATGCGCTTGCGCTCGACGGTAACAAACAGCCCTGTCGCGTGGTGTCCTCGAATTCCGGCCAGGTGCTGCTGACCGGCATCGCATCCACCGACCGGGCACAGCGGGTGATCCAAGCGCTGCTCTCTCCCGCCATGTTCAGCGGCTGGGGCATCCGCACGGTGTCGGCCTCGTCGGCGCGTTACAACCCCATGTCGTACCATAACGGCTCCGTTTGGCCGCACGACAATGGTCTGATCGCGATGGGGATGGCTCGCTATGGCGAGAAGGCCGCAGCCGCGCAGGTCTTCGGTGCTCTGTTCAATGCCGCCTCGTACATGGACCTGCGCCGTCTGCCCGAATTGTTCTGCGGTTTCGTGCGGCGGCAGCGCAATGCGCCGACCCAGTACCCGGTTGCCTGTTCGCCGCAGGCGTGGGCGAGCGCCACCATGCTGTGCCTGCTGCAGTCGACCCTCGGGCTCGAGATCTTCGATGGCAGCCGGGAGGTGGCCTTCTATCGGCCGGTGCTGCCGGTGTTCCTCGATCATCTCCACCTGCGCAACGTGCGCCTCTCCGCCGGATCGGTTGACGTGATGCTGAATCGCTACGGCGAGGGCGTGGCAGCCACCGTCACCCGTCGCGACGGCGACGTGGTGGTGGTCGTGCGTCACTAGCCGCCTCGCGCCCCGCTCGACCCGTCTCGCGCCGCCGCCGAGTTGCGCTGCGGCCGCGTCTCCGGCATGAGATAGGCCATCAGCACCGCGAGCGCTCCGATGCCGAGCAGCGTGAGGAAGGCCAGCCGCGTTCCGAAATGGTCGGCCAGCCAGCCGGCTGCCGGAGTGCTCAGACTGCCGCCCACGCCAATTCCGAATCCGACCGCCCCCAGCGCCAGATTGAAGTGGCCCGAATCGCCGGCCACATCGCTCACGATCAGCGGCACCAAGATGCCGAAGCACGCGGCGGCCACGCCGTCGAACACCTGTGCGGCCACCAGGATGCTGGGATTCTGCGTGAATGCGAACACGATGCAGCGCAGCGGCAGCATGCTGAAACCGAGCATCAAGACGATGCGCCGCCCATAGCGTCCGGCAAAACGTCCCACCGCCGGCGAAGCGAACGCGACGATGATCTGCGGCAGCACGATGCATGCAGCGATCAGCAAGCTCGGATTGGATCCGCGCGCCGTTAAAGTGCCGCTGATGAGCATCAGCATCGGTGCGTTGGCAAAGGTGAACAACAGTCCGCAGCCGCAGAACATGAGCAGCCGCCGATCGGCAAGCACCCGCAGTTGCCTTGCCCGGCTCTCACCCTCGAGGCGCGGGTGCGGCCGCAGCTCCGCACCCGCCACGGCCGAAAGGCGCAGCGGCAGCAACGCGAACAGCGCCGGCAGGGTGAGCGCCGCGGTCAGATAGAACACCGCCCGCTCCGACACGTACTGTCCGCAGGCTCCCATCAAGGCGGCGCCGACGCCGTTGCCGATGGCGGCGTAGCGCGCATTGCGGCCGAGCCGCAGGCCCATGCCGAACCGTCCGGCGATCACCAGGCTCATTGCCGCGATCGCCGGACCGAGCGTGCAGCTCGAGACACCGTGCAGGATCTCCGCCAGGTACACGAACAGTGGAATGGGATGGATGGCGAACATCAGCGCGCTCACCGTGAACACCACCACGCTGAATGCCGCCACGCGCGTCTTGTTCGGCATCAGATCCACCAACGCACCGGCCGGCACCTGGCTCGCCATCGAACTCACCGTGCCGATGCTGAGCGCCAGACCGATCGCGGTCTGAGTCCATTGCTGGCTGCTCAGGTAGACGGCAATGAAGGGTCCGAAGCCGGTCTGAATATTGGCGACGAAGAGATTGAACCAATCCAGAGCTGCGCTCGGACCCGGCGGCGGCGCAGGGGCCGCTCCCTCATTGTCGGCCGGCACCCGGTTGTTCTCACCGGTTGTTTGCAGCAGGGCTGGTACCGGACGCTTCCGGCTCCATCAAGGTTTCCGGATGCAAGGAGCCCTTGTATTCCCGCGCGGCCTTCAACTGATCGATGCCCACGCTGAGCAGCAATGACGGATCCCCCCCATCCGGGTTGAAACGGAGCAACGGCCAGTCCACCGCGATCCGCCGATCGCCCACGCCCATGAAGCCGCCGAAATCGATGATGGCAATTCGCACCCGGCCGCTGGCATCGGCGAGCACATCGACCACACGGCCGAGATCCTCACCCTTCGGCCCCTTCACGGGTTTGCCGAGAATGGACATCACGGACACCGGCATCGGCCGCTCCAGCGCATTGACGACGCCGCCGGGAGGCGTCTGCGCGACGGTCGGTGCGGTCGGCAGCTGCGGCGGCGCCGCCTCGTGTTCGGGTTTCGGTTTTGGTCTCGGCTTGGGTTTGGGTTTGGCTTCCTCCGGCGGCAGACAGGTCGGCATCGGCGGATTGATGATCTCGGCGCTCGGCGGCGTCGGCGGCGGCGTCACGACGATGATGGGCGCGGCCTGCCCCGGCGCCGGCGCCGGGGTCTGCGGCTCCGGCGGCGCCGGCCGCAGGCCGCTGCACGCCGCCAGACTGAGCCCGGCAGCGATCATCACGCTTCTCACCCCACCGATCGCCCTCACCCCGCCGATCGTCCTCGCTCCGCCGGTCGCCCTCGCCCGTCTATGGGTCACTGCACCTGCTCCGCACTCACTCTGACCTGACGGCCGTACATACGGCTGTAAATTCCCTTCGATTGCATGAGGCGTCGCGGCGCTCCATCCTCGACGATGCGACCCTCATCGACCACCACGATTCGATCGAAAGAGTCCAGCGTCGACAGACGGTGCGCGATGGCGATGACCGTGCGTCCCTTGAACAAGCGGGCGAGCGCCTCCTGAATGGATTGCTCCGATTCAGTGTCGAGAGCGGAAGTCGCCTCGTCCAGCAACACGATGGGTGCATCCATCAAAAAGGCGCGGGCAATCGCCAACCGCTGGCGCTGACCGCCCGAGAGTTTCATGCCTCGCTCACCCACCAGGGTGTCGAATCCCTCAGGGAGTTGGTGGATGAACTCGGTGCATTTGGCCGCCTCGACAGCGCGGAACACTTCTTCATCGGTGGCCTCCGGTCGGCCATAACGCAGGTTTTCGAGCAGCGAGCGGTGGAATAAGGAAATGTCCTGCTGCACCACAGCAATCGAACTGCGCAGGCTTTGCTGCGTGACCTGCGCGATGTTCTGGCCATCGATCAATACCTCGCCCACGTCCGGATCATAGAGCCGCTGCAGCAGCGCGATGATGGTGGACTTGCCCGCACCCGAACGACCCACCAGGCCCACTTTCTGGCCGCCCGGGACCTCGAAGCTGAACTCCTTGAGCACTTGTTGATCGTTCGGATAGCTGAAATCGACCCCGCGGAACACCACCGCGCCGGCGCTCACCTTCAACGGCTGAGCATTCTCCGCATCCTGCATTTCATGCGGCAGCCCCAGCACCTGCACGGCCTCGGTCAGCTTGGCGAATTGCTGGACCATGTCGACCATGGCCATCGCGAAATCCCGCGACGCGTGCAGCACCGTGAAGCCGAGCGTCGTGGTGAGCACCACATCGCCGGTGGATATTTCGCGTCGCCGCCACAACTCCACCGACCACAACAGCACCCCCGCGGTGACCGCGAACACGGTGACGGCGTGAAACAGACGCAGGCGTTCGAGCGAGCGCAGGCTGGCGCGCTGCGCCTGCATCTCGTCCTCGATTTTCATGCTGAGGCGCTGCTGTTCGCGCCGCGCCGCGCCGAATGCTCGCACCAGACCGATGTTGCTGACGACGTCGGTGAGATCGCCGCTCACGTGAGCGGCGTGCCCGGCAAAGCTTTGATGCAGCTCCGCGCCCTGCGAGGCCAGCCAGCCGATGATCACCGACAGCCCGAGCACGACCAGCAGCAGCACGACCATCAGCCGCCAATTGATCGTGGAGAGGACCAGGATGCTGCCGATGACCGCCGCGCCCGGCGGAATCGTGGTCCAGGTCAGCGAGTTCTCGATGGTCCACGCAGCATTGGCGGCCGCCGTGATGCGCCCGGCCAGCGCACCCGGGAAGCGCTCGACGAAGTAGCGCGTCCCCTGACCGGACAGGTGATCGAACAGTTCGAGGCGCATGTCCCCGCCCACCGCCACGAAGGCATACGTGGAAGCCCATCCCGCCAGCCGCCAGAGAAGATTGTCACCCGCCACCAGTGCCAGCAGGATGCCCACCGCACCCCACAGCAATTCGGCAGGGGGATTGCGGGTGCCCAACACATCCACCAAGTTCTTGACCGCATATTGGGAAGCGACGGCACAGGCGACGGCGGCCAGTACGGACAACAGCACCACCGAATGGGAGAGCAGCCGGCGCCGCACATAACGTCCTAGAAACCGTATGGCACCTTTGGAAGCATAGGGAGGCAATGCCATGTCTTTGGGTTCGCTGCGCCTGTCGGGGAACAATCTCAATATTAGACGTGAGCATTGGCCAACAGGCGGGATAAACCTGTCAGTCGATGTCAGCATCCGCTGACATTAGCCATGACGCGCACGCCTGGCAATGAAATTCCGAGGGACGAGGATCTACTCGCCCGATCCTTCAGGGAATGCGCGGAATGATTCCCGGCACGACGAACTGTTGGACGACGACGATGACCACCAAGATGAACGTCAGCACCACGCTGTGCTTGAAAGTCCGGGCGAGAATCAAACCTTCCTGACCCTTCAAATCAGTCACCGACACGCCGGTGGCGATGTTCTGCGGCGAGATCATCTTGCCGAGCACCCCACCGGATGAATTGGTGGCGGCGAACAACAGCGGGTTCAAATGCAGCTGGCGGGCAGCGACCACTTGGAGGTTGCCGAATAACGCATTCCCCGAGGTGTCGCTGCCCGACAGAAACACCGCGACCCAACCCAAAAACGGCGACAGCGCGATGAACGCATAGCCGCTCGAGGCGACCGCCAACCCCAGGGTGTAGGCAATCCCCGAGTAGTTCATCACGTACGCGAGCGCCACCACCAACATCACCGTCACCACGGCCACCCAGATTTGCGCGACGGTGCGGGCGACACAGCGGACGAAATCCTGGACGCTGAGCCGCACCAAGGCGGTCGTCAGCAACGCCGCCACCAAAATCGCCGTCCCGGTGGCGAGCGGCTGAAAATTCCAAACCGCGGCGTACGGCTTGTCCTGGTAAAGCGTAATGGCCACCTGGTTGTCGAGTCCGGGCCAATGAACGCTGAACTGCCCCTTGGCGGCGACCTTGAATGAAGTCCACAGGATCACGGTGGCCGAAACGATGACCCAGGGCAACCAGCCCTGCCAGGCCGCGACCCCTGCGGCGCTCGCGCTGCGCGGCTCGCCGGGCGACCGGGCCTCGACCCGCGACCGAGTCGCGTCGTGCCCCGACCGCGCGAGCTCGAGCGGCGACCGGTGGATCTTGAATTCGGGCGATTCGGCAGGCCGCCATACCTGCAGAAACAACACCGTGACCACCAACGAGACCAGCGCCGCCAGCACGTCGGTGAGGGTGTAATCGATGTAGTTCGAGGCCACGAATTGGGCGATGCCAAAGCTCACCCCGGCGACGCTCAGCACCGGCCACAGCGCCTTGAGCGAGCGCCAGCCACCGTACAGGGCCATGACGTAGAACGGCAGCATCATGGCCATCAGCGGCAGCTGCCGGCCGATCATCGCGGCGAGCAGCGTGGCCGGCAGTCCCGTGACCGCGCCCAACACGGTGACCGGCGCGCCGAGCGCGCCGAAGGCCACCGGCGTCGTGTTGAATATCAGCACGAAGACCAACGCATCGAACGCCGAGAAACCGACCACGATCAACAGCGAGGCGGTGATCGCGACCGGCGCACCGAACCCGGCAATGCCCTCGAGCAATGCGCCGAAGCAAAAGCCGATGACGATGAGGATGACCCGTCGATCGTTCGGTAGATTCGCGATGATCCAATCGCGAAAGGCGTCGAAGCGGCCCGACGCCACGGCGATGTTATAGAGCAGCAACGCATTGATGACGATCCACATCACCGGCCAGAGTGCGAACACGGCACCGTTCGCGGCCGCTCCCAACGCCAGCCGGAGCGGCATCTGCCACAGCGTAACGGCCAGACCCACCGCCACCACCAAGCCGCAAAGCGCCGCCTGCCAGGCCGGCCGGCGCACGATGCCGAGCAGCACCAGTACGCAGACGATCGGCAACAGCGCCACACAAAACGACAACCCGAGGCTGCCACCCACCGGCGTCAACAATTGATGAAACATCACCTGCCCTTGCAACCCGCTCATTCCTGCAAATCTCTTACCATGTAGTCGATCGCATGATCCCATGCAATGTCGCTGTCGCCGCGAAAATCGAAGGATTTCCTGGCGCTGATCTGCCGGGTCTTCACATCGTGGATTTCATAGGTCAGCGTCAGAATCAGTCCGCTGACGCGATTCACCCAGGCAACCATGACCCGATCCGCGTCGAGCTCGCGGCCCACATCCAGATCGCAGCCGTTGCAATCGTGGAGATAGGCCTGCTCGGACTTGAGTGTATCAATGGACGCCTGCGCCGGTGCATTGGCGACGATGCGGTACAGCCCGGCGCGCGCCATGTCGGCACGCAACCGCGCACTCTCCTTCGCCAGCCGCGCTGCATGCTCTGCCTCGAATGCCGGCCCTCCCAGATCGCCGGTCAACTCCAGATCGAGAATCGCGAGCGACGGCCGGGGCCCGCCGGCTGCCGGCAGGACGCCGGTCGGCGCTTGGTCAGGGGAGGCTCCCGCCGCCGCTCTCGAAGGCGCGCCGGGACCGATCGGCAGACCCGGCACGGTGGGTCCGCCCGCCGCCGTCCATCCCTCGATACCGGCCGCAAACCAGTCCACGTGACGGAAGCCGGCGGCCAGGGCACGTTTGGCCGCATTCCAGCTCAACCAGCAATGCTCATGGCAGTAGAACACCAGCGGCGTATCGGCATTGACCAGGGCAGCTTGCAGGCGCGTCCGGAAGAAGGCGTCCATGTCGGGCGACAGCACGCCCGCTCCGGCACCGGGAATCCACAGCGCGCCCGGCACGACGGGATGCGGCAGAGGCAGCCAGGGAGCGCCGGGAGCGAGTTCAGCCGGTGGCCGCGGCGCGTCGGAGACATCGACCACCACGGCCACGCCGCGCGCCAGCAACGACTGCAGTGCGTTGGCATCGATGACCCGGGCACCGCGCAGACCGGAAGGCACGGGTGCATTGACATCCCCCAGCCAAAAACCATCGGGCTCGCGCGCAGCGGCGCCACTCCCGCCAATCACGCCCGCGGCGAACACGCAGCGGAGCGCCAAGGCCCGCAGAGTCGGCGATGGCACGTCGCCCTTCCTTCAACCCGCCGGCGCCGGCGCCGCAGGTGCCGGCACGTCGAAACTTTGGCCGAAAGTGTCATCCTGGGTGTCGCGCACCAGCACTTGCAGCTGGCCTTTGCCCGGCGCGATGAAGCCGAAACTGATGACCGGATCAGAGCTCAATGAAATGTCCGAATCAAGATGCAAGACCCTCGTGCCATCGAAGTTCACATCGATACTGCGGATGAACAGGGCGGGCGTGTACAGATGGGTCATCTGATCCATCTGCATCCCGTTGAAATTCGGATGCCGGATCATCAACTGCGCTTCCATCGGCCGGCCGGCGACGAAGGGCCCGGTCATTCGCACTTTGATGTGGCCGAGGTCCTGCATCGCCAGTTGTTGATCCGCCCCCGCCGGGGCCGAACAGCCCCCCGCCGCCTTGACGAAGCGGGCCACTGCATACAACTCGCCGTCGCTGGTCTCGGCGACTGCGTGAATATAGGTGTAGGCATTGACACGCACCCGTAACTTGAGCGAGCGCGGATCGGCCCGAGGCCCGAAGAGAAAATGTCCCGCGAGCGGGCCCGGATTGTTGTCGATGATGAGATAGAGTCCCTGGATGGGACGCTCACCGCTCATGGTGAGGCTCACCGGCACCAAGGCCGCATCGAGCGCGCGTTGCGGCGCGTCGATGCCCAGCCAAGCGCTGCCGTCGTGAACCACGCGCGCACCAAAGATCGCCTGCTGCAGTTCCGACCAGCGCGCAGTTCGAGCAGCTTCCTCCGCATCGGCGGATGGCGGCTCATCGGCCGCTCGAGCGCCTGCGATCCAACTGCACAACACCAGGCCCCATGCAGCCAGCCCACGGTTCAATCCCATTCGACCTCCTTGAACGCCTGCGTGACGTTGTGGCCGTGATAGTCGTCGAACAATTTCCAAAGGCCGCGTTCGGATTGGCCGACGGTACCGGCCGCGTCGCTGATATCCATCCCCTTGCGCACCGCGATGCGGGTCTCCCGCAGCAGTACATCGAGGTAGCGATCTAAATCCTGTGCTCCCGCCGGCCATTCTACGCTCACCGGACCGTGCCCCGGTACTGCCCGCCGTGCGCCAATGGTTTTCAGGGCCCGCAATTCGCTTTGCCAGCCGGTGAGTCGTCCGTCGAGTGCGGGTATGCGCTCCACGAACAGCAGATCCGCCGGCAGCAAAGTGGCGCTTGCCGGATCGAACAGACTGAGATCACAATCGGAATGCGCCACCGGATGGGCCGTGAGCCGGATGACCCTGTCGCCCAGATCAATGTGCGCGCCGCCGCTGACCAGCTGCGTGGGTACGACGACGGGACCCGCCCGATCCTTGCCGAGGATCGCATCGAGGCCCTTCTGGTAATACTCGCCGCGTTGCGCCAGCGCCTCCGGCAATCGAACATGACCGATGAATTGCGGCTCATCCTTGAGGAACGCCCCGGCGCCGAAGATGTGATCGGGATGCACATGCGACATGACGACGAAGCGGATCGGCAGCCTCGTGATCTCACGGATCCGTGCCCGCAACTGGTGGCCGTCATCGAGACAGCCGCCGGGATCGACGACGGCCACCGCGTCACGGCCGACGATACAGCCGATATTCGCGATGGAATTGCCGTTTGCGGCAGTGGCGTCCGCATCGACGCCGCGCCGCATGTAGATGCCGGGCGCCACGCTTCGCAGGGCGAATCGGCCGGGCGGCGTACCGGGGAGCCTCGCCGAACAGCCTGCCGTGATCCCGGCGCCCAGACCGAGCAGCACTTCGCGGCGTGACGCCATACTCAGTGCTTGCGGCACACCATGATTATTTCGTCCACCTCATCGGTTCCGATCATGCCGGGACGCAGATCCAGCCGCTTTTGAAACTTGAGGCCCAGCGGCATGAATACCCGGTTGTACCAGCGCATGGCCCGCGCCGGCTGGTGGGTCATCCACCACATCCCCAGATCGAGCAAGCGCGATGACTTGGGTTGCATGCCGAATACCGCGCTGCGTTCCACGACCAGACGATGCTCGAGTAATTTCATCGCGAGACGCGAAGGTTCATAGCGACGCCGATGGCCGACAAAGTCATCGAATGCCGTCCAGCGTGCCGGATGCAGCGGCACCGACAGCAACAGCACACCCCCGGGAGAGGCCACGCGGACGATCTCGGCGAGCGCGCGGTCCTCATCCTCGACGTGCTCGACGATGTCGAGTGCGCACACCAGGTCGAACCCTTGGCTGACGAACGGCAGCGCGGTGATCTCCGCCAAGGTCACCGATGCGCCGCGTGCACGCAGCCTGGCAAGCGCAGGTCCGCTCAGATCCACGAACTCGGTGCCCCCGAGCGGCAGGCGCGGCCGCAGCCCCGGCGCCACCTCGAGCCGCTTGCCCGCCTGCGGCAGCAACGATTGCACCAGGGGCCAGGTATTGAAGCGCTGCGGCTCCACCAAGCGCGCTCCGGACCAGAGCGAATCATAGTAGTCGCGGTTGGCATCCAGCAATTCAGCGGCGCTGCGCGGGCGAGGCGCTGCCGTTGCACTCATTTTAGATGGCCAGCCGGCGGATGTAGTCGTTGCGCTTCTTCACCGATCTTGCCGAGGTACCGGCCAGCGCATCCGGCTCGGTCGCCGCGAGGACATCCTCGATGACCCGCGCCAGATGATCGCGCATGGCATTGCGCGCGGCCTTCGGATCGCGCTTGCTGAGCGCGACCAGAATCCGCCGATGTTCGCTCACACGGGGCTGCATGCCGACGCGCCGTGCCCGCTCCAGCATGTAGGCGCACAGCGGCGAGTTATGGCGCATGTCGAGCAAGTTTTCGATGATCTGGGCGATCGCCGAGTTGCGCGTGGCGCGCGCGATGGCAACATGAAAGCGCCGATCGGCCGACCAGTCCTGGCCGTTGCTCGCGTTCTCATCGGCCATCTCGGCGATGATGGCCGAAAGGTCCGCGAGGCATTCATCGGTGATGGTGGTCGCGGCGAGCGCGGCGGCCTCGCCCTCGAACAAGCGTCGAGCCTCCGTCAGTTCGAAGGCGCCGATGTCGAGGTCCCCGCCGCCGGCCTGCGCCGGGGGATGGTCGGTGACATAGATTCCCGATCCATGGCGCACCTCGGCCAGGCCCCGAATCTCGAGTGCAATCATCGCCTCGCGAATGGTCGGCCGGCTGACCTTGAAGGCGATCGCGAGGTCGCGCTCCGACGGCAATCGATCGCCGGGCTGGTACTTGCCCGCGGCTATCGAGGCCATGATGGTGCTCGCGACCTGTTGGTAGAGTTTTCGGGTATCGGACGACATCGCCATTGCATGAATCTTGATCGCTTCCCCTGTGGATGGCAATCCGCGAAAATCCCGCGATGCGACCACCGAAGCGCGGGGTGCGGCTCGACACCAGTCTCGAATCCCTCTTGGAGCACGCGCCCCGGGACGGCGCGGCCGTGCTCGCAACGCTGGTCGCAACGGCGGGCTCCACCTATCGCAAACCCGGAGCGCGCATGCTCATCATGCAGGATGGCAGTTGCCGCGGCCTCTTGAGCGGCGGTTGTCTCGAGGCGGATCTCGGCGTTCATGCGCAGGAAGTGCTCGCGAGCCGGCAGCCCCGGGCGGTCGACTATGACATGCGCGGACCCGACGACACCTTGTTCGGGATCGGTGCCGGCTGCGAAGGCGCGTTGCGCATTTTACTCGAGCCCTTGGGTCCCGGCACACCGGCCGCCGCGGCTCTCGCCGCCGCGGGGGAGACCACTCGATCGGGACAGGCGGCCTCACTGGTGGCGGTACACCGGTCGCGGCGTCTCGCGCTCGGCACCTATGATGCCTCGGCGTTCGCTGCATCGAGCGCGGCGCCTGCGCCGCAACTGCTCGCCGCGGCACGATCGGTGCTGGAACAGTCTGCCTCCACCCAGGTCGACTTTGAGGCCGACGGTGAGCACGGACGCGCCTTCGTACAATTTCTTGCGCCGCCGCCGCATCTCCTCATCTGCGGTGCCGGCCCCGACGCAGAGCCGGTGGTGCGGGCAGCCCGCGACTTGGGATGGCGTGTCACCGTGATCGATCACCGACCCGCCTACGCCCAGGCCGCGCGCTTCCCGGGAGCCCGGGTGCTGGCGGCTGCCGCCCACGAACTCGGGCAGCGCGTGCCGCTTGCGGCATGCCACGCGGCGGTCGTCATGAGTCATCATCTGCCCTCCGACGTAGCCTATTTGCGCGCGCTGTCGGCCGTCGGTGCGCCGGATTATGTCGGACTCTTAGGTCCCGCCGCGCGCCGCCTGAGGATCGCAGGCGAACTGGGGGAGACCGGCGGCTCCCTGCTGCAGCGGCTGCGCGGACCGGTGGGCATCGACTTGGGTGCGGTCACCCCTGAAGGGATTGCCCTCTCCATCGTCAGCGAGATCCACGCGTGGTTGGCTGGTCGCGCAACGGTCGTGCCGACGCTTGTCGAAGGCGCCGGCGCACATCCATGATGCTCCTGGCGATCGGGTAGCGTAGAATCGCCGCCGGGTTGGGGCTGGCGCCCACGACGTGGGTCGATATTCTGGGAGATATGATGAAAAGAATTCTTGGCCCCATGGGCCTTCTGCTGGCGGCCGTGCTCAGCGCATGCGGCGGCACCGGCTCACAAACTGCCGTCGTCAGCACATCGACCACTCCCGGCACTCTGGCAGAAAAACCGCCTTTCAGGATTGCATCCCTCAACGCCGCGGCGCTCACCGCCGAATTGTCGGCGTCGAGCACCGGTGCGACCCTGCTCTCGCTCACCGGCACGCCCGCCTGCGGAGTCGACTTCTACTACCTGGAATTCTGGACCCTGGGCGGCGCCGGCGAAACCACCGAGTCCTCCGGCGCGCTGATGGTGCCCACGGGCGGCGCCGGCTGCACCGGCCCGCGCCCCATCGTGCTCTACGCGCATGGCACCAACACCGACAAGGCACTCAACATTGCCGACATCACCAACTCGACGAACACCGAAGGCGTGCTCATCGCCGCCATGTTCGCCGCGCAGGGCTACATCGTGGTCGCGCCGAACTATGCCGGTTATGACATCTCGACGCTCGGCTATCACCCCTTCTTGAATGCCACCCAACAGTCGGGCGAGATGATGAACATCCTGAGCGCGGCCCGTACCGCGCTGCCGACCACGTTGAGCGCGGCGACTTCCGACAACGGTCAACTGTTCATCACCGGCTACTCCGAAGGCGGTCACGTCGCCATGGCCACGGAGCGCGCCATGGAGCTGGCGGGTGCCACCGTCACCGCGGCCGCACCGCTGTCGGGGCCCTACGCCCTCGAGGCCTTCGCCGACAGCATATTCACGGGCAGCGTCGATCTCGGCTCCACCGAATTCACGCCGCTGTTGACCACGAGCTACCAGCATGAGTTCGGCAACATCTACACGGCGACCACCGACATCTACTCCCCGACCTATGCCAACGGGATCGCCACGTTGCTGCCCTCCACGACGCCGATCAGCACGCTGTACAGCGAGGGCCTGTTGCCGGAGACCGCCGAGTTCGACAGCACCACGCCCACCGTCAGCATCCCGGGCGAGGCTGCACTCTCGGCGGAACTCACCGCACTGCTGGCGGTGCCCAGTAATCCTGCCAATCCCGACACACCGCTGTTCGACCTGGGCTTCGGCTCGCCGTATCTCGTCATCAACGATTATCGGGTGAGCTATGTCGAGGATGCGGCCGGCAATCCGGACGGCGCCCTGACGACCCCGGCCAAGGCCGGCGCGCCGCTCGCGGCCGCGCCGCCGACGCAGGCACTGCGCTTGGCCTTCTACAAGAATGACCTGCGCTATGGCGGCTGGGAGCCGAGCACCCCCACCCTGCTCTGCGGCGGCGATCAGGATCCCACGGTGTTCTTCAGCGTCAACACCGGGACCATGGAAGCGTACTTCAGCAATCTGCCGGCAGGTCTCGTGACCGTGCTCGACGTCAACGGCACGCCGGCGGGCCCATTCGCGAAGGTCCAGGCCGGCTTCATCGCCAGTCAGGCGGCGCTGCTCGAGTACTATGAGTCTTCGGCCGGCGGCAGCTTATCCGCCACCGCCGCGGCGGAGGCGGTGGTGGAGAACTACCACACCAATGTCGCTCCGTTCTGCGCGCTGGCAGCCCGCTCGTTCTTCGCTCAATTCCAGGGGACGTGATGAAAACCAACAACCAGAAGGCGCTCTTCGCCAGCCTCATCATCGCGATCACGTGTTTCGCCGTGCCGGTGTTCGCCGATGATGACGCCGTGTACAACAACAGCCTGCGAGCCGGCCTGTATTCGATTTTCTACCACACCTCGTCGGACGACCTGTCCGGGCCTTTCGTGCCGGCGGGCGTGGGTTTCAAGGCCTTGAACCTCGAGACCTTGTACTTGGGCTACGTACGCACCGTGATACCGCACTTCGAGATCGAATTGGCCGCCGGCTATCCGCCGCTCAGCAAGGTCCAGGGTCAGGGACCGGCGACCGTGGGCTCCGTTCCCTACAACGGCCAGGTCGTCTCCTCCGCCCGCTGGATCTCGCCCACGGTGCTGTTCGAATATTCCTTTCTCGAGCCCACCGCGAAGCTCCGGCCTTACATCGGCGTGGGCGTGAATTACACCACCTTCTATGACCGGGTCAACACGGCCCAAGGTAATGCCGCGAGCGGTGGTCCGACCAAGCTCTCGCTCACCTCCTCGGTGGGTCCGGCGGCCACGGTCGGCTTGCAATACTCGGTGACCAGCCACTGGCACCTGTATGCCTCGTATTCGGTCTCACGGGTGGACACCACCATCGACGCCGACACCGCCGGTTTCGAACGCACCACCAGAATCCACTTCGGCCCTCAGGCTCTCGTGGTCTCGGGCGGGTATTCATTCTGAGATTTTTTCAGCTTTCCATTGTTCTGCTGGCGCTCCTGGTTGGATTTGGCGACGCGCACGCCGACAACCAGAAGCTGCGTATCCTCACCTGGGCGGACTATGTACCGGCCGATCTCGTCGCCGCCTTCGAGAAGGAAACGGGCATCAGTGTCGAGGTCACTCTCTCGAATAACGAGGAGATGATCTCCAAGCTCCGGGCCACGGGCGGCGCCGGCTACGACCTCGTCCAGCCGTCCCAGGATCGCATCGCCGCGGTGACTCGCGACTTCGGCATCTACAAACCTATCGACCTCGCGAAGGTGAAGCTCGACGAATTCCAACCCGCCCTGCTCGACATCGTCAAACGCAACGCCACCATCGACGGCAAGCTCTACGCCCTGCCCTATCTCTGGGGCACCGATGGACTGGTGGTCGATGTCAAACGCGCCCCGCAGGTCACGGATTTTCTCGACCTCTGTGACCCCAAGCGGAAGGGCCAGACGGCCATCAGACTGCGCCGGCCGACGTTGATGGCCTTTGCCTTTGGACTTGGCAAGGACCCCTTCGCGTTGTACAACAATACGGCCGCCTACACGGCGCTGATGAATGAAGTCGGTGCGAAGCTCGTGTCGTGTAAAGCCAATTTCAAGTTTTTCTATGACAACAAGGACCAGCTGCTCAACGGCTTTCGCTCCGGCGAACTGGTCGCCGCCATGATGTGGGATACCGGCGGCTGGACGTTGAATCGCGAGAACCCCGACATTCAGTACATCGTTCCGCGCTCCGGCGCCCTGGGCTGGCTCGACACCTTTGCCCTGCCCGCCCGCGGCCGCAACGACGCCGCCGCCTATGCCTGGATCAACTTCACCATGCGGCCGGAGAATGCGGCCAGAGTCATCAAGTCGGTGGGTAACTTCTCGGCTGCCGCCGGCACCGCCCCCTATGTCGACCCCCGCTTGAAGGCGCAGTTCACGGCCTCGTTTCCCGCAAGCGCTTTGAAGAACATTCACTGGTATCCCGCGATCCCACCCGGCCTCGAGGAGATCGAGGGCCAGGTGCTCGACCGGGTCAAGGCTGCCGATTGAACACGGCCGACTTGGGGCAGACAGCCGGCCTCGGGCACACGGTCGACCTCGCGCTCGACTCGGTATCGAAACGCTTCGCCGGCACCCAGGCGGTGGACGATTTGTCGTTCTCGGTCGAACGAGGCAGCTTTTTCTCCATCTTGGGACCCTCCGGCTGCGGCAAGACGACGCTGTTACGGATGATCGCCGGGTTCATTGCACCTGACAGCGGCTCGATCTCCATCGGCGGCAGGAATATGCATGCCGTGGCGCCGAACCGCCGTCCCGTCAACATGGTGTTCCAACAGCTGGCGCTGTTTCCGATGATGTCGGTCGGCGAGAACGTCGCCTTCGGGCTCGCCCGCCGCGGTGTCGGCAGACGTGAACGCCTGCGCCGCAGCCTCGCCATGCTGGAGCGTGTCGGCCTCCACGCCTCTGCCGACAAGCGCGTCGATGAGTTGTCGGGCGGCCAACGACAGCGCGTTGCGATCGCGCGCAGTCTGGTGCTCGAGCCCACCCTGCTGCTCTTGGATGAGCCCTTGGGCGCCCTCGATCTCAAGCTGCGCGAGCATATGAAAATCGAGTTGAAGCAATTGCAGGCCGCGTTCGGCACCACGTTCGTCTATATCACCCACGATCAATCCGAGGCACTCGTGCTGTCGGATCACGTCGGGGTCATGAATCAAGGTCGCTTCGAACAATTGGGCACGCCGCAGGATCTCTATTATCGGCCCCAGACCCCCTTCGTCGCCGGCTTCGTCGGTGCCAACAACCGCATCACCGGCCGGATCACCGGCAGGAATGGCCGCGTGTTCGAAATCACCACCGCCGACGGATGGGCGATTCACGCCCTGGGATCCGGCCCCTTGAGCGCGGGCGACGCCGTCGAAGGATTCGTGCGGCCGGAGGCCGCCACGCTCGCCCGGCAAGCAAGTGATCTGCCCAACACGGAGCCGCACCACTCGGGCACCGTCCAGAGCGTGTTGTTCGATGGTGCAAATTCCGCGGTGCTGCTCAAGGAGCGCGGCACGGGTCGCGAGTTTCGCATCGCCCTGCCGCAGACGGGCAGATTCGCCGATCTGAAGCCGAACGAGACCGTGCTGTTCAGTTTCGATCCCGAGCGCGCCATCTGCTTCCCGGCGCGGGCCGGCCAGGGCGCATGAACGACGATGCCGCCCGGTCGCAGGGCGCGACCCCTTGGCAGGCCCGCCTGACGTTGGGCTTGCTGCTCGCGCCGGCGCTTCTCTGGTTGGGCGCCCTGATCGTCCTGCCGCATGTGGAACTCGCCATCTTGAGCTTGCGCAAGATGCTGGGGCCGCACCGGTACGCGTTCAGTCTTGCGCAGTACGCAACATTCTTCACCGAGCCCCTCTACTGGCACGTGTTCTTGCGCACCGCCATCATGTCGGCGGCAGCAACGTTGCTCACCCTGTTGCTCGCCTTCCCCATTGCCTGGGTCATCGCGAAAATCGCGCGTGGCCGCGCGAGCTCCCTGCTCTTCATCCTGTGCCTGATTCCCTTCTGGGTGAGCGAGACCGTGCGCACGCTCGGCTGGATGATCCTGCTGCGGCAATCCGGCGTGTTGCCCGCACTGCTCGTCAAGCTCGGGGTGACCGCGGAGCCGGTCGAATTGCTCTATCATGATGCAACGATCATGGTCGGCTTGATCTACGGTTCACTGCTGTTCATGTTGATCCCGCTCATCTCGAGCCTCGAGAGCCTCGACAACGCGCTGATCGAAGCGGCCTACGATCTCGGGGCAGGCGGATTTGCCATCCTGCGCACCATCGTGATCCCGCATGCGGCCCCCGGGATCACCGCCGGATGCATCGTCGTGTTCATGCTCACGCTCGGCAATTACCTCACGCCGACGCTGCTCGGCGGCAAGAACTCCCAGTGGTTCACCGAACAGATCTATACGCAGTTCATCACCCGCTTCAATTGGGAGCAAGGTGCAGCATTCGGCTTCCTGTTGCTCGGCCTGTCGACCGCCATGGTCATCGTAGGGCTCAAGCTCACCGGACAGCGCTTCGGCGACGTCATGCGCCGCACATGAAATCACCCCACCGCAACACGCCGCGCCGTAGCACGCCATGATCCCGTCCCTGCCCCGCCCCGCTTGGGCAAGAGCCGCCACCGCCGCGTATGTGGTCATGTTCGTCGCATTCCTGTTCCTGCCGCTCATCATCGTCGCCGTCTTCGCATTCAATGACGCACCCTATCCGGCCCCGCCATGGCGCGGCTTTACGCTGGACTGGTTTTTGGGTAACGCGGCGAAGGGCCGCATCGGCCTCTTCGCCGACACCGATCTGCTGGCGAGCATCGGCACGAGTTGCATCGTCGCGAGCTGGGTGACCTTGCTGTCGGTGGGCTTGGGGCTGGTCAACGCCTTTCTATTGGAACGCGGACGCTTTCCCGGCAAACATGTGTTATCGGTGCTGATGCTGGCACCGCTGGTGATTCCCGGCGTCATTCTCGGCATTTCGATCCTGGCGTTCGCCAGCCGTATGGCCGACTTCGCCGACGATCACTTCGGCTGGGATACGGACTTCCTGCGCCCCGGACTGCCACTGGTGGTTCTCGGCCAGTTCTCCTTCATCGCCACCATCGCCACGCTCACCATCAGCGCGAGGCTGCGGCGTTTCGACACCACGCTCGAAGAGGCGGCCCTGAATCTCGGCGCCTCCCGGGCCGCCGTGCTGCGCACGATTCTGCTCCCCTATCTTCGGCCGGCACTGCTGGGGTCAGCCGCCATTTCCTTTCTCATGTCCTTCGAGGACTTCAACACCACGCTGATGCTCGTCGGTGCCGATTCCCCGCTCACCGTGATGATGTACGGCCGCATGCGCGAGGGCGCCACGCCGGTCCTGAATTCGGTCAGTCTCTTTTTGATGCTCGCCTCAGCAGCGCTCGCCCTGTCGCTGCTTCGCCGCCGGCCCGCCTCTCATTGACCCGCTCCGCCTGAGGCGGGAGCACGCAGCAACTGCAGCCCCTCGGCATGATGGCGCTGAAACCCCTTCCATAGGGTGATCTCTCCGCCACCCGGACTGTAGGCGGCATAAGCGGCGGGCGGGGTGGCTGCAGGCCAGACGCCGTCGTCCGACTCCGGCACCGGCACATCGAGATAGGTCGAGTAGGATTCCTCGCCCTTGAGGTACCGCCCGAGAAAGGCCGTGATGAAATGCGCTTGAATGGCATTCACCCGCTCGGTGCGCCACACCGGATCGGCAAACCAATCCTGGTTCCACAACGTGCCGCGCATGGCTGCGGGCGCCGGAATCAGGCCGATGTCATGTCCGGCGTTCTTGAAAGTCAGCAGGTAGCGCGGTGCATTGCGCGCAGCATCAAAGAACGCCCGCGCGCCGCTCGCGTAGTCCACCGTGTGATCCCGGTTGCCGGCAATCAACAACAACGGCGCGGTGATCCCCTCTAATCCGTCCGCTCCCCAGGCATTCAACCCGCCGCCGGCGGGAGAAATCGCCACGATGGCGCGGACACCCTTGAGCCGTACCGCATCCTGCAACTTGCCTCCGCGCACGTAGGGTCCGAGCAGATGTCCGGGCATCAACTGCGCCAGCCTGCTGTCCGGATCGATGCTGCCGCCGCCCGCCGTCAGCACACCATAGCCGCCCATGGAGTAACCGAGGAGAGCGATGCGCGACGGGTCGATCCAATGAGAAGTCCCCAAGGTCTTGCGCAAGCTGTCGGCGACGAAGACGATGTCGAGTGGCCGGCGGTAGAACACCTCAGGCACCTTGCCGGCGTCGGTGATGGGTGGATCGGCATGCCGGATGGCCGCCACCACGTAGCCCTTGGAGGCGAGGTTCTCCGTGATCCAGGCCATCGCCACCGGATCATTGCTGTAGCCATGCGAGACGACGACGAGCGGATGGTTTTCGCCCGACAGAGGCGCATCACGCACGGCAAGCCCCGGCACGGTAAATTCGATCGGCGGGGACGGCGGTTCGCCCGGAAAGCTCGCCGAATACACCACCTTCGCAGCACCCGGCGCGGGCTGCGCCGGATACCACAGTTCCACCTCGAGGCTCCGGTTTCGTTTAGGCGCCCGACCGGTGGCGGCATCATAGGCCAGCACGTCCACCATGTCGGGTTCGACCAAGCTGAGCGTGCGCACCCCGACCGGAAATTCCCCCAATTGGGCGAGTTCCGGAGCATCCACGCCGAAGCGGCTCGCCACCTCGTCCGCACACGCGCACTGCCACGCCGCCGCCAGCAACACGACGAGCAACGCTGCTCCCTTACGCCGCTTACGGAAGATCATCAGACAAGCTCCTCGGGAACGACGCGCCGTTCCGAATCCACCTCTTAGGGAACGACGCGCCGTTCCGAATACGCCTCCTGGGGAACGACGCGCCGTTCCGACGGTCATGAGTGACATGGATGACTCCGTGCCAGTTCCCCGCGTGCTCCGCGTGACCTACCTCGAACAGCGGGTACCGCCGCAGGCGTCTCTGTATTGGGGCAGCGAGCGGGTGATTCTCGAGCGCATGTCCCTCGCAACCTACCTTGCCCTCTATCAGCGGGTGGGTGCGCCGCTGCGCTGGGATCAGCGCTCGTCCATGCCCACCGAAGAGCTTGCGACCTTGCTCGACGGCGACGCGTTGCATATCTATTTGCTGCGCGATTGCCACACCGAGGCCATCGGCTTCTGCGAATTCGATCGCCGCGCCTTTCCGCAGGTCGAATTGAAAAATTTTGGTCTGGTACCCGACGCCCAGGGCCGCGGTCTCGGGCCCTGGCTGCTGACGACGGCTCTGCAAGCCGAATGGCGCTCCAATCCCGATCGCATCTGGCTGCACACCGATGAGTGGGACCACCCGGCTGCGCTCAAGGTCTACCAGCGCGCCGGTTTTCAAATTTATGACGTGCGCGACGAGCCCGCCGATTCACTCTAGGTCACAGCTCGACAGATGACAGCTCGACAGGTCACAGCCCCACAGGTCACAGCCCGACCGCTGCAGCGCCCGGCCACAGCAACCCCGGCAGATCTGCGAGCGTATCGATCAATGCATCGCAGGGCAAAGTACGCGGATCCCGGCCCTCGTTGTAACCATACGGCACACACACCACCGGAATGGCTGCCGCGCGCGCCGCCTGCACATCGTTGATCGAGTCGCCCACCATCAGCGCTTGCTCCGGTAGGATACCCAGCGAATGGCAGGCAAAGAGCAGCGGCTCCGGGTCTGGTTTGCGCCGTTCGCAGGTATCCCCGCCGACCAGCACGCTGATACAGGGCGATAATTCGAACCGTTGTAAAAGCTCCTTGGCGAAACGCGAATGCTTGTTGGTGACCACCGCCAACCGCAGCCCGGCCCCATGCAGCTGGCGCAGCGTCGATTCGACGTTGATATAAGGCGCCGCGTCGGATTTGCCCGATTCCTCCAATTCACCATAATGATGGTAAAAACGCTCGAGCAGGGTTTCCCGATCGGCATGCGTCAGCGCGGGGGCGACGACCTCCGCCGCCCGTTCGATCAACATCGGCCCGCCGCGACCGATCATGCGCGTGACATCGCTCACCGGCAATGAGGGCAGTCCCCGCTCACCGAAGGATCGATTGAGCGCACTCGCGATGTCCGAGGCCGTATCCATCAGCGTGCCATCGAGGTCGAACAGCACACCGCGAAGCGGTCGTCCGCGCCAAGCCGCAGTCTCTTGATTTTTCTCCATGGTCACACCATGCCCGCGCGTCAGGTCAGCGTCAAGCTGACGGGGCAGTGATCGCTGCCCAGCACATCGGCGTGAATGGCCGCATCCTTCACCGAATCGCGCAACCGGGCCGATACCAGGAAGTAATCGATTCTCCACCCAACATTGCGCGCCCGCGAATTGGCGAAATGGCTCCACCACGAATAGTGGCCGTTGCCCTGCTTGAACAGGCGGAAGGTGTCGATGAAGCCAGCATCGACGAATTTCTGAAAGCCCGCACGCTCCTCATCCGTGAAACCCTTCTTCCCGCGGTTCGGCTTCGGGTTCGCGAGATCCATCTCGGTGTGCGCGACGTTGAGGTCACCGCAGAAAATCACCGGCTTGACGGTGTCGAGAAGTTGCAGATAGGCCAGAAACGCCGGATCCCAGTGCTTGAATCGAAGCGACAGCCGGGAGAGATCGTCCTTCGCATTGGGCGTATACACCGTCACCACATAGAAGTTCGGATACTCGGCCGTGATGACACGACCCTCCTCCGCGCTGTCACGTTGCAACTCGTCCGCGAAGCTGAAGCGCGAGGCGAAATCCGCCGGATAACCGTTGATGACCGAGAGAGGTTCGGTCTTCGAAAAAATTGCCGTGCCCGAGTAACCCTTCTTCACCGCGGAATTCCAATACTCATGATAGTCGGGCAGTTCGATCTCGATCTGACCACGCTCCGCCTTGGTCTCCTGCAGGCATAGCACATCGGGCTGATGTGCCTCGATGAACTTCAAGAACAGACCTTTCCTGTGCACCGCACGGATTCCGTTCACATTCCAGGAATAGAGTTGCAACGCCGTAGGCTCCCATAGGCGGAAAGCGCGAAACGATACATGGGTCCTCCCGCTCTTGCCATGGGTCACCCCACTGGCCTTGGGTTACGCCGCTCGCCGTGGTCACCCCGCTTGCCGTGCGTCACGCCGCTCGCCGTGGGTTCTACAGCTTTTACATAGACAAAATCGATCGGTCGCATAGAGCCAATCGACTGGATCTTTCGCACCAGAAAGGTAGGATGAACGCCATGCGGTTCTGATTCGAGAACCATCGATCTCAAGGAGACGAGCCATCATGGCAAGCGACATCAAAAACGACCTGAAGCGAGGCACGGCCATCAATATCGGCATCAGCGCAGCGGATCGCTCAGCGATTGCCGGCGGACTTTCGAAGCTGTTGGCGGATACCTACACGCTGTATCTCACCACTCATAACTTCCATTGGAACGTGACCGGACCGATGTTCAACACGCTGCACAGCATGTTCATGACGCAATATACGGAGTTGTGGAACGCAGTCGATCCGGTGGCCGAGCGGATACGCTCTCTTGGCCACACCGCACCCGGATCTTATGCGCAGTTCAGCGCGTTGGCTTCCATTCCCGACGCGCCCGCCACCCCGCCGAAGGCGCTCGAGATGGTGCGAATCTTGGTGACCGGACACGAAGCCGTGGCGCGCACAGCGCGGGAGATATTCCCGCTTGCGGACAAGGCTGGCGACGAACCCACCGCGGATCTGCTCACTCAGCGACTCACTGTGCACGAACAGACCGCATGGATGCTGAGGTCGCTGCTCGAGGAGTGATAGCGAGCTAACCCACGGGCTTCTCGCCGCGCGCCGTCTCGCCAACCGGCGTCGCCTCGAGCGGCGTTGCCTCGAGCGGCGTTGCCTCGAGCGGCATCGCCTCGAGCGGCATCGCCTCGAGCGGCGCCGCCCCCGCGGGCGCGCCGGCGAGGTCGACCATCTGCGTCACGGCTAGCCTCAGCCGTGCCGCCACGGCGTCAGCACAGTGACCCTCGCCAGTCGCCCGGTCGAGCACCATTCGCAGCGCTCCAGCCAGGGCTGTGACGTAGGCAACGATCTCGGCAGACGGCGCCCCCGCCTGCACTTGGCCGATCGGGAAAGTCAGCCGCGGCATGTCGACACTGACCGCCACGCGCTCCGTCAATTCGCCCGCCACCCGCCGCTCGCGCTTGGAACTACCCAACGGCGCCCTGCCTGCGAGCAGATCATCGGCGATCAATAAGTGATGCACCGCGGCCGAACAAAGAGCCGTCCCATAGAGCCGTTCACCGCGCAGTAATCGCTTCGTTCCTTCCACGAGACCTGCCAGACACTTGTGCAGCTGACCGACAACCTCCCCCGGCCCGGCAACGAAATTCCCTGCCGCCGAGTCTGCGAGCACGGTCTCGAGGCGACCGCTGCGCCCGTGCACGACCTGCGTGCCCAAATTGAACCACGGGGAGGGCACTACCGCGCTCGCCGCGTAGTAAAAGACATCCGCCTTGGTGAGCGATTCGTAATAACTGACCGTATGAATAGCGGCAACGGTCTGATGGAAGAGGAACGGACCCCACGTCGTCGGCAAGTGCTCACGTCGCGCGAGCACCGACTCGTAGGCCGCGTCGCTCACGACCACGCGCAAGTCGATATCCGAGTGCGCGTCCGCCACACCCTCCGCGAGGGACCCCGAGAGATAAATGGCCTCAACTCCCTC
>Ga0209208_10002263_pt1 | contig 27563 bp, 37 predicted proteins | sample S1TSphfallax_3_FD_187694 | JGI IMG/M metagenome (GOLD analysis project Ga0209208, IMG submission 187694) | Host-associated microbial communities from peat moss isolated from Minnesota, USA - S1T2_Fd - Sphagnum fallax MG (SPAdes) (version 2) | ecosystem: Host-associated > Plants > Peat moss >...
CGCGGTAAATCTCGGATTCCTAGCATCCAAGGGAAACCATCCAGATCAGAGGACTTTCTGCTAGTTAAATTTGGTTTTAAAACCAGTAGTAAAAATATTAATTTACTTTCCACCTTTAGGCTGATTATCTTCCACTTGTTAGCTTTTTCAGTTACTAATAAAATTTTTCTACTTGTTTTCTACACAAAACAAGACTCAAACTCTATTATTTTGAGGATTTTAGTTCTAATTTTTCTACTCATCTTCTGCTCAAAAGCGGTAAAAAATACAAAAGCTATATGTAGACTGATGTCAATTCAGGTGTCATACTTGATGTCATTATTGATGACGCAAAAGGCGACTGTATGAGTGACTTAACCTCTTTAATAGATACAAGTGAAGTAAATATAGATACGCAAGGCACACAGGATACAGGAAGACTAGCTGCGGCAATTAATAGACTCAGTGACATCCTGGAAGGTGGAATACAAATCAACTCCACTGTGGCTTTTAATGCTACCGCTAGCGACCCGACTGATGGTTCTAGCGACCCGACTGATGGTTCTAGCGACCCGACTGATGGTTCTAGCGACCCGACTGATGGTTCTAGCGACCCGACTGATGGTTCTAGCGACCCGACTGATGGTTCTAGCGACCCTACCGCCAATAACTAATTAATCGTTCACTAAGCGATCGCACAAGCTGATTGCTTAGTGGACTATTTTTATACCAGCATATGACACTAACACTTCAGCAATGCTTCGGTGCCAACGCAACCGAAGACATCAACACAATCACAATCAGCAAAGCTGACCTAGCTGCCAATGGGGGCTATACTCCCAGCGCCACAGATACCCCCTCGGAGATTCTCGTGGCGATCCTCAAGAACTACACGTTGGTGGCTAACGCGACTACACAGCAGTCAGACCCAACTATTGTGGTCACGGTAACTTTAAGCAGCACTCCCACCACAACTTACTTGAACAGTAGTACCTACCAGCAAGATACGTACTCCGTCGCGATGATCAAGCCGCTGCAAAATGTCGGCATCATCAACCCAGATGATTACCCCTAATGGCAACATCTTCACTGGGGGAGATTTTTGGGGTAAACGCAACGCAGGATATTAATTATCTTGTAATCAGCAAGGCAGATTTATCCTTAACTGCTGCTGCCAGTAACGCGCCAGGGGAAACCTTGGCGGCTATTATCATTGAGCCACTTTATTTATGCAATGACGACGGTGATGCTATCTGTGCCGATGATGGTGTGCCGATCAACAACGATATGGTATGGACGGATCTAATTTTCTTTCAGTGGGATACACAGATAGTTACCGAGAGTGGTAGCAATCAGCTTTTCGACCAAGAAACAGTAGTGGTAGAGGTTTTCAGTGAAACTAGCTGAAATGATCGAGCTGAACACGGCGGAAGGCACTACGTGGTTGGTTGGGTACGATCCGGTGGCAGGGAGGCTGATTAAGATATCAGTCGCGACCCTAGATGATGCGATCGCCTTGCCAATTGCGTCAGCAACGCAATTAGGAGTAGTAAAAGAAGGAAATAACATTTCTATAGCGGAAGATGGGACTATTTCCGCATTAGCTCAGCAAACATTAAGAAGCGCTTATTCAATAAGTTTTACGGGGAATTCGACTGGAACAATTGAATTAGAACTAACGGGACTGATTCTATCAATATCTTCAACTATTCCGGCAAGATTTAGGCTGTACACTGACGAAACTTCATTAAATAATGATGCCTCCAGAGCTACAAATATTCAAGTTTTGCCTTCAGTGGGACTAATTGCGGATTTTGATTTTATAGCAAGCTTTCTAAGCTGCATTTGTGGAAAATGCCCCACCCCAACCAATAGTACCGGGATTTTCTATTACAATATCCAACCTTTGAATAGCGGTGCATCAGGAACAATAAACTTTTACTATTTAGGTTTAGAGGTGTAGATGACTTTAGCGGCAATTGCTCAATCCCAGCAAGCAGGCGATGGTACTCAGAATACTTTTATGAATGCCCTGTCAGCGGCAATGATTGCCGCTGGATTTAGTCTAATAACAACATTAAGCGCCTCTCCAACGCTTTCTTATATTTGGCAGTGCGATACTGAAACTGGAGACACGTACCAGAATCTAATCATCGGAGCAGGATTTACTGCTGCAAGTAATTTTCAAGCATTTGGGTACGCGACTTTTTCGGGAACGACAGGAACAAATCAGTCCAGCACGGTTCCCAGCATGAGCTTAGTTCTTACTGATAACTTTAATTTTTACGCAATTAACCACCCAGAGATACGGGGTGTTGTTATTTCTCAAGCAGGCACAGTAGTTGCGTTTGTGGGATACCTCAGGCCATTAACCACGCCATCTTTTTGGAATGAAAACGAGTATCCTTTTGCGTTTATCCCTAGGGCAATGAACCCATTCTGGTTTGGGCTATGCCAGGGGAATCTAAATAGTACAATTGCAGGGTTGCAACCTATCTCTTCCTTGCGACCAACCGGAATTACGACCGGGCAATTTGTAGGTGGATTTACAAATGCTGCCCCGAATCCGGCTAATGCAAATTCTCGAAATACTAGAGTAACAGCAATAGTAGATGCAAACGGACAGGGGGCATCTACTCTTTCATCCTTAGTTCCGTCTTTTTTTGATATCTGTGATTTTTCCCCAGACGTGCAAGCAGGGAGCTCTTATGGAATGATCTTTCTTGATTACATTACAAATGGCTCGGAATCCTACACGTTTGTTGATGGAAATACGTCACAAAGTTTTTCAAGAGTTTTTATTAGGACTGAATAAATATGCCCAATCCCTGGAATGGATACATTGATTCAAACCCGGCATTTTATGGGAAATATTTTTCGAGAAATATACCCTTTAAAAATGCTGGATACTTTGGTTCAAATGCGGCGTTTTATGGAAAGTACTTTTCTCGAAATATAACCACTCAATATAATGGATATGCTACAAATCCAAGCACTTTATCCTTTATTCCCTATGGTCAATTATTCCCTTGAATCTAAATGACTTTTCAATGTGAAGGAACAAGCTACTGTGACCAAGGTGATACGGCGGTTGTCGTTGTTACTATCGATGGCAACCAACAAACCCTTAACTTTTCGGGGACACCTATTTGTGTTGCACAATACGGGACGAATCCATCGGGGACGCAAAGCTGTTGGCATCTTTGGCTAACCAATAATGACACTGGAAATCCGACCACTGACATTTACTATGAAAGATTTTTTTGTGCAGCGGATGCACAAATTGTGGATATATCTCAGGTTGGATACCCAGGATATTACACTGTACAGACTTACAGTGTACAGACTGGTGAAGAATTGTGGGTCAATCTAAATGGGTACGTACCCGAGAACTTTAAGTTCCAAATCGGTGAATATGGTGGTATTCTCTACGGAGCGAATCTAGAGCAATCAGACAACCAAATTGCACTATCGGCTAATGGTGCTCAAGGGGGTTGCGGTGGTACTTGTCTGAGCACTTGCCAGATCAAAATTTTTGACTTGAACGGAAATCAACTATTTCAAAATGGTGGGCAACAATGCAGCTACCAGGTAAGTTGTTCGGGCTGCCCCCCAGGATATTTAAAATGCACTACTACTGATTATCCAGGGTATTGCTGCCTTCCCTGTGAAGAGATAGAAAAGCAATTACAAAGCGCGATAGACTTAACCACAAGCATGAAATTGCAGCTTGTAACCAATCAAAACTCAACTACTACTTAATATTTTATGGCGGATTGTTGCGGTCAGATTTTAAGTCAATTATCACAATTAAATAACAATTTGCAAGCCCTTGAACAACAACTCGCACAACTTCAACCTGGGCAGGGAAACGGCAATTATGTGCCGATGGCTCAATTTACAGCCTATCAACAGCAAGTAGCGGACGATTTTGATGCACTTAAGTTGGCAATAGCTGCAATAAATGCCGCGCTAATTCTAGCCAAAGCCGGAATTGGCGCGTTAGAGAGTGGATTAAATGAACTGGGACACTTAGCGAACAACGCTTGGAATGCAGCTCAAAATGCTGAAAATCAGTTTGGCAACTGGCTTAAAAGCTTCATCCCAGGCGGGGCAACTGGAGCACGGGGACCCCAAGGTGTGCCAGGCCCACCAGGACCCCAGGGACCACAGGGAGAACAAGGTCCACAGGGTAAAACAGGACCCCAAGGACCGCAGGGAGTACAGGGACCACAGGGGGTACAGGGGAAAACCGGACCACAGGGACCGCAGGGAGAACAAGGACCACAGGGTAAAACAGGACCCCAAGGGGCACAGGGACCACAGGGTAAAACAGGACCACAGGGACCACAGGGAGAAACAGGACCACAGGGTAAAACAGGACCGCAGGGGCAGACCGGACCCCAGGGGGCACAGGGTCCACAGGGGGCAACAGGTCCGCAAGGGGCAACGGGACCCCAGGGCAGCACAGGGCTGTCAGGCGGTCCAGGACCCCAAGGGGCAGAGGGGAAAACCGGACCCCAAGGGGCAGAGGGACCCCAAGGGCTGAGAGGTATACAGGGTGAGCCAGGACCGCCAGGACCCGCAGGAGAAGGTATGACACCAACACAAGCTGCACAACTAGAACAAATCGCACAGAATACAAACCCAACACAAATCCAAAGCTCAATCAAGCAGGGTATTCAAGATTCCACCCCGGTAATTTCTGACGCGGTCAAAGATGGGGTGCAAGATTCCACCTCAGCGATTAAGGGAGCGTTATGTGAAGCAGCTCAGCAGGGACAATGCTTAGATCAGGCAATCAAAAATAACCTGAGTCAAAACAACGCTAATACTGGGCTGACTTCATTGCAAGCTAGCCTGACTGCAATTCAGGGGCAATTAACCCAGTTGGAGAGCGCACTAGCTGCCGCATCAAGCTCGGAGCTAGCAGCGATAGCCGCCGGCTTCCTGAAACTCCAAGTTTTCACAGCTCTCGAAAATAGCGCAACTGCGGCAGAAATAGCCGCAACGAATCAGTATACGACTGTGCAGGTTCCCACAGGATCCTGTATCCAGATTAACGGCATTTGGACTTGGCAGGATAGCACTACTACCGTTAGCGTCCGCTACGGCCCTACCGGCAACGAAATAGCTCAAGTTCAAGCACAATTTAGGCAAATTGTGGAAGCCGGGAAAGATGCTTGTGTAGCGAAAAACGCAGCTCCCAATTCCACATCCCAATCGCAAAATTCTACAGGGACAAACCTAGCCAACCTGCTCAACGAAATGCGAGACCTCTGCTCGACGTTGTTGAATGCAGACGAACAGATTCTTGAATATCTCGGCGCTGGCTTTAACGCCATGCAAGATGATGGAATTCTCAGTGAGGCAAACTGGAATTATTTCCCCACCAACCCCTCCCTGAAATCAGGAATCTTACAGAAAATCTTCGCGGGCACGGCACCAGATGCAGCCTCTGTGATTAATGCTCAATCGGCTGAATCAGGTGGTGCACTTTCCCAACAAGTAAATACGGAAATATCTGGTACGAACCAGGCATTGCAGCAGCAAATAACACAAACTACAGCACAGAGAAACGAGCAATTAGGTTCAGGGAGCTAATATGCCTGCAAGGGATTGGGCAAGTATACGGCAGCAGATGATATCAGTGTTTAACCCAATTGTTCAGGGACAATTTGGGGCAAACCCTACTTCTGCCCAACAGGCCACAATCAATGAATTGTTAATCAAATCAAACGACAGTTCATTGATTGCCCAATCTAGAATCGCCTTGTTTAATCAACTATTCCCCTGGGTAAATCTCCCCTATGCCCTAGTCCCCGATGCTTGGCAGGTAAGGGTAGAAGGGAATCGCCCTCAATTAGTATTTTCGTTCTACTCCCTTGACTCTAATGGGAACGTCCTCACCTTGACAGATAACGAACTAACCATCGCTCACCCTATCCCCCAGAAGCCAACGGTTAGTTCAATTCCAGTTCACACGAAGGGAGATTACATCTCCTATAACGTCTACTCCGACAACTCAAAGCTAATCATCAACTGTGCCACCGCTGACCAGGCACAGCAGGTAAGAGACGCTTGCATTCAGCTAATCCAACCGAGCTACGCCTCAACAATAATTCAAAGCCCGATCAAGCCTAGACAAACCACCAACAACATCACTCAGGTTACAGTGCGACCTGCTAGAGCCGCTTACTTCAGTCAAGGTCAAAAAAATACCAAGCCTGACTGGGTAGTACAATTCTAATTCTTGCGTAATATCGCTTAGTGTCAATCCCCCCTGGTCTGCCTGGTACGGAAATTTTCAAAGGCATGCACTAAGGTGTAGCGTTCAGGGAGGATTAATCCTCCGTTGCTCTCCACTCGCTCCTTGGTTCTTCTGGATTTCCCTTGGTATCCCCTTTTCAGGGGTTTTTTAGCGTTATATTCGGGGGAAGCAATTAGCAAAGACAATACAGATATGGTTCGTCGTCGTAATGTAGCTTTTTCTCAGCTGAAGAGAACAATTCGACTAGCAGGTGGGACTGTTGATGCCAACTCTGCTGCTGGAAACTATCAGCAATGGGCAGAAGGCAAAACAAAAAAGACCATCGCTAACAAACCCACGGGTGCTCTAGCCCAAAAATTTAATGTGGGCGTAATCCCCTTTGAGCACGACTATAACTCCACTGAAGGCGCAATCAATAGCCACCAAGTTACGATGACCCAGCAAGCGCAAGCAGTCTTGGCTGCGACGACCGGACTCACCGATTCGCTTCTGGGAATTAACAGAACTTTGGCTCAAACCATAGTTCTGTTTGGAATTTACCCAGCGGTGGCTAACGTCAAGCTACAGGCAGCTAACGCTACCTCGAAACTGTCGCGGACTTCAGCGATCACTAAAAACAGTTACAAAACCTATGCGACGCGGACAGGTGGAATCCCCTACGGACGGTCAATTGACGCTGCCGTAGTGGATTCCACCGGGACTGCTTTTACTGATTTAGCAAAAGTTGCGGAAGAAGATGTCCGCAATGCCATTCTCGAAAAGGCTAAGGGGCAAACCTTTGGCAGTTACAAAGTGGTGGGTATAAGCTTTTTACCAGAGATATATCCAGAAGTGGAACTGTCTGGAGTAGTTCCACCCACATCCGTTCCTGGTCTTACCTTACCTACTCAGTAATGTTAACTTCTGAATTTAAAAGAGACGTTCATTGCTGTTTCGCGCCACTAATCATCATCCCTGAGGACCCAGAAGCAGATATGCGGCAGGCAGTCAGGGATTCCATGATTGTGGACCAAGCCGTCAAGATTCTCCTCACAGGGCGACTAGATCCGGATTCGTTTCTGGATCTAATTGAGGAGGCTATTACTACGCCCGGCATGGACGATTACTTGGATGATTTTTCCAACAACCTTGAAATTGTTTTAGGTATCTAGATGTCATTCTCAGGATTAGCCCTGGGAAATCAAAACAACTGGCAAAGCTTTTACACTTCTACAACACAAGCGGTTTTTACCTCTACAACTAGCTATACTCCTATCCCGACAGTAACGATTCCCGTTTTGCTGGAATCACACATTATTGCCGTAACGGTTTCTTGCTCCAATGCAAAACCGACGTGGAACTTTGGCGGGTATTTAAACCAGAGAGTAAATCTTGGTCTGATAGTTGGGGGACTACCAGACTCAGACGCTGTGCAGAAGCGTAAACTGTGGCTCAACCGGTTGACTCTGTTGATTTTCCCTGAACTTACTTCAACATACGCCATTTCGTTTGATGTGCCGAAATGGTTTCAGGACTTCACTGTCACTGTTTTTGAATATATAGGTCCATCAAGTACTACTGACGACCTAATCAATTCACTGCAACAAACAGTTAACGCAATTCAAACAAAGGTCAACACACTTTAAATGATAAATGCATTTGTGCAAATGCTGCTAGCTTTGCAGCGGCTTTTTACACCAAAGCTGAGATTTTTGTTAGCCGCTGCTATCATTTTGCTCCTTGTTGGAGGAACGATATTTTTTAGTTGGTCGGAGGCACAATCACCCGCTGCCATCTCCAACACGATTAGTCCTACAGCTTCATCCATCAGCATTGACGAATTTTCCAAGGAACTGAAGAGAGCTTCTATATATGGGGGGAAATCAGGGAAGCTGCCGATGAAAGGCGTGGATCTGATCAAAGAATTTGAGGGTTTCTTCCCCAACGCCTACCCTGATTCTTTGTGGGGATGGGTAGTCCCCACAATCGGATGGGGAGCTACACAAAAAGCAGATGGGTCACACTGGCACAAAGGAGATAAGATCACCCTCCAACAGGCTGATGAATTGCTGGAATCGCAGCTGGATGAAGACTACTTACCCAAACTCCAAGATATTCCCCACTGGGAGGAGATGAGTGCAAATCAACAGGGAGCGATGTTAAGTTTCGGCTATAACGTAGGAGCTAATTTTTATAACGCTTCCGGGTTCAAGACAATTTCCAGTGCTTTAAAGGAGAAAAACTGGAAGAAAATACCACAGATTCTAACTCTCTACCGAAATCCAGGCAGTATTGTCGAATCTGGACTCTTGCGACGCAGGAAGGCTGAGGGGAGACTATTCTCTGAAGTTGGTTAATTTTCCCTAAAATGAGATTCCCCTGGCCTTATGCCAGGGGAATTTTAGATTTTGGATTTTAGATTTTAGATCAAGTGTCAATATCCCGATATTTTTTAACTAATCGGTTGTAAATCATCTCAGGAAAGTAGTTTCTAGGATCGTAAGCAACCATTATCAAAAGTAGGTAACAGGCAAAAGCGTATTGACCTTCAAGAATCGCTCGCTCTATTAGGTAACAGGTACGGGAGTATTTGCCTGCAAAAATCGCTCGCTCTATTGCTTTATTAAGCATTTTTCAAATTCCCCTAAATCATCTAGCAATTGGTAAATCATCTATTTCGTACATTCTCTTTATGTGGCTTATGAAGACCGAACAGACCGTACTTGCCATTTTTCTCATAGACGATGATAAACAGAGTGCTGCATTCCACAGTTGCAGCACGATACCCCTGATTTATTAACCCGTACTCAATTTGTTTGGCGATCCATTTAGCTGATATCTGCATCACGCTCCCTGATTAAATCCTTGAACTCTAGGTGAGCCTGTTTCCAAGCCGTTGAACCGCCTTTCTTGCAACGCCACAGGCGCTCAATTATCTGTGTTTGGTTCAAGTTCAATTGGAGAGATTCAATCAGATCCAGGACCTGTTGACGGGTCAAATTGAACGGCGTGAACCGCTGCTCGTCAATCGCCAAATCCTTATCCTGTGGACGGTTCACCGGTTCGGCTTGTGGGGGCAGCAGATTAAATTCCAGTTCCCAATGTCTTTCTAGTACTGTGCGGTCTATGGGAAGTCTTTCCGCCTGTGAAGAAAAATTCTTAATGGTTTCCCACTTTGGCACTTCCACTGGGTAAAATTCCCCCGCCGGATACTTCACCTCCCATCGCCTTGGTGTTTCTCCCAGTGGTGGGATGCAATGAAGCTCAAAAAAGCTATCATCCCTAGTTTTAGCTACCCCCTTAGCACCGCCCAGGGTCGAAAGTGTTCGCCCATGTGCGATGCAAAGCACGTTCATGAAGATTTTGCGATTGTCGGAGAGGCAAGCTCGGATAAATTCTCCTGAGTTTTGGCAGCGGTCAGCATAGTTGGTTAGTTCCTCCACCACCAAGCATATGCGCCCTAGTTTTTCCACAGTTTCCACTCCATCACTGCGTAGAAGCTTGTATCGGCGTTCGCATTCTGTAAAATACCAAGCCATTGCCTGGTCAATGGCGTCGTAATCCATGCCTGCCCCAATCACCTCCAAGCCCTCCCACTGCCCTTTAGCTGCATGGGGGTCGAATACGAGAATTCTGTCCCCTCTATCTTTGCGAGCCTTGACAATTTGGCTAGCAGCTGTGGTTTTTCCCCCATCTTGTCCACCCCAAACAAGAACGCAGTGGTAAGAAACAGCATCTTTGAACCAGCTAGGAGGGAGAGCCGGAGTATCACCAGCACTGATTTTGTTATCACCCCTGATAACATCATCCAGACTTTGACCGGGTAGGGCTGGGGTTCCACTCCCCAAAAGTTGCTGGTTCTGCCTTTCTACTTCAGCCTCAGCCATTGCCCTTACCTGCTGTTGATAAACCATCAGTTCCTGTGGAGAAAGTGAGTTTAGCTGTGCAGATCTCACTCGGCGAGTTTCACTCCACTGGTGAAATTCATAATCTAAATTGGCTGTGAAAGCCTCTTTTTGAAGTCGTAGAGCAGACCGTAGTTTAGTTATTAACCAAGAAGTTTTAATCTGTTCGCGCTCTTGAGGGACAAGTACCACCAACCGCTGTTCTCTGCCTTTGCTGAGAGCATACGCCCCACAACAGAGTACAAATGCAGCTAATCCCCAACTGGGTTTATTGGGATTAGAGGCAGGGATTACCCGCAAGCGAGTTGCTTTAGGTGGTAATTCTGCCAGCGGGGCAGTGTACCGCTTGTCAGGCGTGCAAAATCGTGATGAGTTATAGGGTTTAAAGCAGTACTCCACCAAATCAATTTGAGTACCAGTGAGAGACTTGCCACCGCAAATCAAACCTAGAGATAGAAGTACCGCACCCGTGACATTATTAGCCCTTGTCATCTAGCGCCGTCCTTGTCTTAAAAACGCAAAAACTACCAATACCCCTAATCCCAGTACTACCAGAAAGGAGCCAGTTGGAAGCGTGGAAGGTGGTTTTACTTCATACTGCCTGACCTCTTGGTAGAATTGCTCTTTCCCTGCGGTAGTGCTGTTAGACACTTGGCGAACTTCACCCAAAGCAAGCCATAAACTACTCCCTGTGCCAATGGACTGGAAGCAGGCAATGATAAAGTCTTGGTCGAAATTGAGTGAGCCATCGTAGGAGACTTTACTCAAAATATTCCCCAGTGATATGGCAAAAACCACACCAGCCAGAGAAGTAGTAGCGATCGCACTTACCCCCACAGAGGTCAGCACAGCTACACCGGCGCTGCACCCAAAGACGCAAACGAAGGTAAACAGTGCCTTATTTAGTAACCGTCGAGTCGTCAAGACTTCCGTAAGGGACTGTTCTAGGTGAGTCAGATCCGTTGTTTCTGGCTCTATTCCCAGTGTTGTATTTTGTTCAGTATTTCTGTACTGGAACTGAGATAAAAGCTGATTCTCCATATTTCCTACCTTGAAAGGAGAAACCGGGGGAGTTACCCCGGTTAATTGATCTAGATGCCGAATATGTTCTTGAACCAGTTGCTGATACTATCGAACCCAGAGGTTCTGGCAAAGTTCGGGCGGTGGATACGGCTTAAGTCCGCGTCACTGCCCATTGACCAGAGAGCGTTAGAAACTGCTGTTTCATAGCTCCGTTCAGCCCTGGACTGAGCCTCCGGTACCTTCATCTCTGCGTTAAACAAATCATTTTCGTACTTAGCTAGTGCCAGTAGGTCAGCAGTTGCCCCATTAATCTGTAGCAGTGCAGTGCGGTGAGTGTGTCTGGTTTCCTCTGCCGTTACCGCATTGCCATGTTCGATTTTCATTTCACCCAGTTCGTTGCTGAACCGTTTCTCTGCGAGTGTTGCAGCATTGATGGACTTTAAAACCTGTCCCCCGTTCTTTTGGGTCAGGGCAATCAGTTCAGCGTATGCCTGGTTCAAGTCTCCAGTAGCTTCTATGGTTTTCCGGGCACATTCCAATGCCCTGGGCAAATTGGCGCTGGCAGCTTCAGATAATCTGCCCATATCAGCAAGGTACTGGATTTTCTCTTGGTCGCCCCTGATAGCAGCGGCGAAGTCGTCAGCTGATACACCGAATAGCTCGCCCATGGCGTTGAGTGTTCCAGGCGCTTTGCCGACGATATGGTTTTTGAGTTTTGCGCTTCCGTAATTGGGCATAATATATCCTTAAATGTTGTATTTCTTAGCGATCGCACTCTTCAGGTTTTGCGGTCGTTTTTTCTTGGTTGGTTTTGGGGTAATGTGGTCGGTCTAGTTGCCGTTGAGCTTCCTGCACCTCTGTGGGTTCGCTTTGGAGGATTTGGCGAAGTTCGACGGCTGCGGTGTACCAAGGTGACTGGCTCATTCTTCACCCTCCACTCGGAGAACTTCACGCACTCTCTTTGCGATCGCTTCTTTTTGTTGGCGGGTAAAGTCATTGCTGTGATCCACTTCCACCATGTTGAGGAAGAAGGCAATTTGATAAATAGCGGAATACCTCTCAGTTTCAAATTCAGTTATGGCAGCTAGTGAGAGTTGGCGAACGATGTGAGCTTTGCCCACGTCATCCATCTGGAGAACATCACATACTCTCCGTGCGATCGCTTGTTTTTGTTCGTATGTAAAAAGATTGTCGTGATCCGCTTCCAGCACGTTCATATGGCTAGCGATTCTCCAGATAGCGTCATACCTCACCCCGCCATACTCAGTTATGGCAGCTAGTGCGAGTTGGCGAACGATGTAATTTTTATCCATTAGAACCCTCCCATTGGTTTAAAAGGTTGTTTTTGCAGCGGTGCAGTTGGTTTAATTTCTGTGGACGATTTTGTCGATAACTGAGTCGTGTGAGCGATGGAGTGAGCAACAGCAGCGGTTTTGATTGCCGCTACAAGTGAATCACCGAAGTTGACTAGCAAGATACTGAACAGTTGTGTAGGTGTTTCAATCCCTGTTTGCTCAAGGATTTCCGCTACTTTTTGCTGGTATTGGGGCTTAATAGCAATCCGTGTTTCGCGTTTGGAAGGCATATCTACTCCATGTTTGCCATCGCAATCAGGTTGAATAGTTGGGGGTCAGGGGCGATTTTGAACCTATCGCCGCTGGCTTGGCACAGTGGCGCGGCAATGCCAGCACTACCACCAACGATGAGAACCTCTCCCAGTTCATGGAGGTGTGCAACCCATTTGGAGCGAATCTCGGAACGGGCAGACTCTACCCACTGAGCACAGACTTTTTCAAAGATGGCTGAGAAGTCTACTTTGTCAGCGCCGTACAGATAATCGCCCCGTGCAATTGCGTCCATGATGGCAGGCAAACCAGGGCTGTACTGTAATTTGAATTCCTCTTTTAGTTCGACGGCAATTAAGTGAGCCAAGGACTTGGTCCCAGGGAGGATGATTTCAGCGTCGAATACAGGCTGTCCGTTTGGGAGGTAGATTCGGCTGATGCTGGTCCCCCCGCCAATATCCCAAATCCCGTTTTTGGTGTCTGGGTAGAGGAAAAATCCCTGGTCCCGAGCGTATTTGAAAGCTGGCTGTGTTTCGTCGTAGATTTCGACTTCAGCCACGGTATAAACAAGGTATTGACCGTTGCGCTTGAATTCTCTGGCTAGAGGATAGTTAGCTAGTTTTTGGATGGCGGTGAGATCTTCCTCGTTCAGGGTATTGGGGATGGAAACGATCAGCCGTTCGATGTGAACCGATTGCCCATGCAGTGGCTGGATAGCGGCTAGGACTAAGATTTCCGCTAGTTCGCACTTGTTTTTGGTGAAAGTAGGTTGCCCGTTTAGTTGTTGCGCGAGTTCTCCGATAACAAAAAACTTTTCGTCTATCTCTACGAGCACAGAATTTGGATACTGTTTTACGCGCTTCCACTCGTGTTTACTGCACTCCTTAATACAAGAGGGTATACATTGAATTTCTCCATTGGGGTCAATCCACTTTAGGAACCTGTTCCCCAGGTCGAAGGTTAGGCGTGGACGTAAATGTCCGTTCTGTGGTGCATTGTGGGTATTTGGTACCACAGAGAGGGATGGTTTTAAGGTCTCTTGTAGACCTAATGCGGCTTTTTGTGGTTCATTCATGGCTTTTAGTCCTTAAGATGGCGTTTTAATCCACAACGTGGTTATTCTTCTGAGTCAACGACGATTAACTCTCCGTCTTCGATATCTATCCACACGTATACCGTCCTTTCTTCCTCTTCTCCCTTTTCTTCTGGTTCGTCATCTTCTAGTTCGTCATCTTCTAGTTCGTCATCGCTTGAGCGACCATCATCGGTAATGATTCGGCAGTTGACTTCGACGAGGTAGCTGGTTTCTTCATGCTCTTCCGTGACTAAAGAGCGATCAATTTCACACGATTCAACCAAGAACCAAGAATAGTGATCACAGTCTTCAGGAGGGGCATAGCCAGATTCAGTTCTGGCGGTGGTGTCGTCCAGCGGGTCGTCCCACTCTTCCCAGCAATAGATCGTTACGCCCATTTGAAAGTGGGAATCTATGACGTATTGTTCTGCTGATTCAATTAGTTCTGATTCGGATACTTTCATGTGTCAGAAAGGTGGGATTTCCCAGCACTCAGTTACTTTCAATCCATCGCCAGGCACGATAGTCACATACACGGCACGTATGTCATATCCTGCGGGTTGTGATATCGGTTTGCCATAATCTGATTCATCGCCACATACGACGGTGGCTTTGGCGATGACTTCAATTTCAAAAGTGTCTTCCTGGTTTGGGTGGAGTTCGCAGTGGATAATTTTCAGATGAAGGCAATTACTCCACTGGAAATAATCACAATTGCTGGGAGGGGCAGAGGTAGAAGTAATTACTTTATTCCCCGTTTCGGATTCTTCCAGCCAATTACAGACCGTTTTCCCCACTTTGAAGTAAACGTCTTGAACGTGGCTTTTGGCTAATTCAATGAGTTGGGATTTAGATGGTGCTTCAGTCATTTTCCCGCCACCAAAGGAAACTAACATTCCCTTTAAATCGGCTATTATTAACTCTTCTTGTTCTTGCTTCGACTCAAGCCATACGCCGAATGAGGTAGTGTATTGTATCAATCTAGTTTGTTTATTGCTCAACACACGTTCAGCGATAGCAGAGCATATGAAACTAACTGAATACAATCGCTTTTCGTCATCTCGGCTGGAAATCGTGGCTGATTTCACTGATAGTAGTTTGAACTTGAGCCAATGGGCATAAGACAGGCAGTGAAAAAAACCAGAACGATACGCCCCTGAGACGTAAGATTTTGCAGCGTCAATGATTTCTTGGTCCGGGATTACTCTGCTCATGCTGCCTCTGATTTTTGCGCTGATACTTTTGAAAGTTGTCGTTAGCTTCAGCCAGCCATTCTTTGTAGTCACTGGCAGCAATGAGCGTGGCGTGGCTTAGGCTGTCAACACAGAATGATTCTTTTGTGTCTTCAGCATAAGGAGTTGATGTGGTTTTTACAATTAATACCGATTGCTCTGGGTCAAACAAAACCTCAATTTTTTGCTCATAAAATTCCTCGGTAAGAATCGTCAGCCATTTGCTTTTAGGTTTGGTAGCAATGAGCGCTGCATTGCTTAGGTTGCACAAGAATTGGAGATTATCGTTCAGACGGGCTAATTGAGAATCAATTACCCCCGCAATTTCTGCTAGTTCGTTAGCCTCCATGTTGTCTATAGCTCCTTTGTAGGTTTACATCCACCTCAAATAAAGATTGTTTGCCCGTTACGCGGAAGGGAGTTATGGGACGGATATTTCGCAGATGCCATGCGTATCTACCAACTTGCCAATTTCCAACTAGTTTCTCTAGTGGACGTTGGCGTGTAATCATCTCTTGGTCCATGCAGACGCAATCAAATAAATCCACGATCGCGACTGCTGCGCCAAAGGGTAATTCTTTGTAGTGGAGGTTTTTAGTCAATGGGTGGATGTTGGCGTAAAACCAATCTTCTTGTTCTTTGCTGTGTTTGAGCGCAGAACAAATCAACAAATCACCTCTATGTTTTGTCTGCCAACTACGAGTTTCTATCAATTTAAATCCTAGGGGGATTAGGCTTGCCCAGGGCTGCCATAAGCAGAGTGCTTTCAATTTATCTTCTCCAATACTTGTAGGCAGTATTCAGCAGTAAGATGTCCGTTGGAAGGTAACAAATCAATTTTTTCGATGAATTGGATTGCCCACTTGGATAACAGGATTTGTTGCGCGCCGAAACAGACAAATACTTCAGTTATTTCTATTTGTTCGTAAGCTGTTGCAGCTACTAAGAAATTCACTATTGGGCAGGAATCGCAACTCCAGTTCTCGCCGACTATGGTGTCTGGTGGAACACTATTAAGCCATTGGCGGAATTTATGAGGTGTATTTATTACCTCTATGGTTTTTTGTATCGCTTGGTCAGTTGCTGAAATCATGGGTTTTTGATTATTTGTTCAGCGAGGTATTTGCAGTGTTCTTCAGTTACCACAAGGGAGGGATTCAGCTTGTAGGTGTCCCCCTCCCTGATAAGAATTCCGGCTTTAGTTCCTGCTCCTAATACCCGTCCTTGTTTGCTTTTGGTGGGGATTAATCGCTGGGTGCGAGTGCAGAATTCCTTGACTGATCTGATTCGCTTTGGGGTCTGATTTCTGCCGGAGCCGCGTCCTGGTTGTGCGTCTTGCATGGTTTTTTCCAATTTTTGAGGAATGTGCTGGCATTTAAGCCAGCACGAGAAAATCAATTTCCAAGCTATGGTTACAGGCGCATAAAGAGGTGATTTTGTCCTCCATTACTAAAGAAATTTTCTTTACCCCCTCACCCAAGTTGAGACTGGGAACATACAGGAGGAAAGCTTACTACCACTTGCGTTAACGATAAGGGGGTTTCTCCTTATGGAGTAAGGGTTTCAAGTTACTACATTCACCGCGCAGCGCCGGCAGGTATTTGGTCTAGGAGTCTGCCATCTCTCCGGGTTTGTGCTGGTTGGTGGAATATTTGTTTTTGACTAACCCCTTGCATTTTGTTATTGTAGGAGTATACAACTATTTATAGAGTAGTAGTAGGCGTATCAGTTGTCAAGATTCCAGGCGTATACAATAAGGAAAAGTAGATGGGTACTAAATTAGATGCGACGACCACTCCACGGGCAACGAAAACAAAAAATGAATCTGACAATATCGCCGGAGGGCAAGGAACTACTAGAAGAAAAAGCGAAGGCGCTCGATATCAGTATTTCGGAACTGATGGAGCGAGTAGCACGCGGAAACCTACCATCAATATCACCGGAACGCCAAACACTGGGGGAATTATTGACCACCTGATAGGTGAGTATCAGGAACAAGTAGCAGCAAAGAAAGCAGAGATTGATCGTCTTAAGGATGAAATAGCTGCATTGACTAAGAACATTCAAGATCTACAGGTAGTCCGCGCTTCTCTATTGAGAAGTCATGACGAATAAGCCGCCGCGCTATTGGCGGCTTTATTTATGACGACGCATCCTAGTAATATTCGGGAATATCGACCATAGGATTCTCATTTTCTCCTTATGGAGTAAGGGTTTCAAGCTACTGCATTCACCGCGCAGCGCCGGCAGGTCTTTGGTCTAGGAGTCTGCCATCTCTCCGGGTTTGTGCTGGTTGGTGGAATATGTTGGTGCTTGACTTTATGTTTAACATAAATAATAATGCTATTATGTTAAACGTAACAAGTCAAGGCTTTTGTGCGACAAAAATGGTTCCGTTATACAATTGGTTGAGAAACATATGAGAGTAGGCAATAATGGTACGTCCGAAAAAAATATTGGCAGAAGACACAATGGTTTGCGGCGTTCGAATGAGCAAGAGAGACTGGGAGAACCTGGAAGCTATAGCACGCGGACTCGGAATGGAACGATCAGATCTGTTGCGGCAAATAGCACAAGAACAGATTCCTTTGGGACTGGCAACGCAGAGAGAGACACAGATCCTGGGAAAATCCTTCGGCGCCTCCAGATTCTCAGGCAGCAGTACTTAGCTTATGTAGATGCTGAACAGCATCGTCTAGAGGCGCAAATAGAAGACAATAAGAAGAGAAAGGCTACCTTTCTGGACTTGTCTAAAGAACTAGAACAAGAAATTTACGGATTAATCACTGAGCAGGAAAACCAGGATAACAATGGGCATAAGTAGCCGTCTCATCATATTGGGACGGCTTTATTTATGACGACCCATCCTAGTAATATTCGGGAATATCGAGCATAGGATTCCCATAGATATGAGAAACACACCTAACATGAATGGCAAGTTTATAGCAACTGGGATTATTTGTTTCTTTGCTGGGTTGATCACCGGTAAATCATCCCAAAATACTTCGTACATACCCCCAACTACGATATTACCGCAACCAATAACCAATTCTCTAAACCTAGGAACTGACCACTATGAAGTCCAGTTCACAGGTACACCTGGTGCAGAATTTTATGGGTCATATGGTGTGGTATATACTTCACGCTCTGATATACCGCCCAAAACCAGATTGATACAGGGAAAAAAACTTCCTTACACTGTAAAATTCACTCTTTATAAGGGGGCAATTGTATCAGTGGAAGGCTTCACGTCCAGTAACAAGATAAACGCAAAAATTCTGCGAAACGGAACTGACTGCGGAGTGTCGCTAGTTGAAGGTAGTGACTCTCAATCACAGATGCAATGTCAATGATGTCGAATGTGTAGAGCCGAGCGATAACGAATGAGTGACAACTCCCCCGAAATCCCACCACATCTAATAGAAGCAGTAACCGAGGCTGAAGCCTTCTACCCCTGCAAGCCAGCCACCATCAACCTATCTAAGTGTATTGAGCAAGAAGAACTAATGTACTGTTTAAAAAACATCTGTCCTTACTGCTTTCAAAGTTTATACACTGGGAACGTCCCCAAGGGACTAATAGTAGGATGCATGGGGTGTGGATGGCAGAACTTCTACACTAAAACTGAACTAGCAGACTTCTCAAGTGCGATCGCTCAAAAAAAGGGGAGTTGAAGAACTCGCCCCACTCACTAACTACCTTATAGTACAGCGATTAAACACATGAGAGCTAAATTCACTTGTCACTACAAAAACAGTGGGGACCTACAAACAGTAGTCCTTCACCCTGTAATGCCAGACCCCGATGATGCAGAGAACAGCAGTTTTTGGAATGCTACACCCAGCGGACAAATAACAATCACCGTGTCCAATCCACAAGCATTTAATTTCTTCGAGCTTGGGGAAGAGTTTTATGTGGATTTCACCCATGCCAAACAGGCAGACTAACTAGCACCTATTACCAATACAGTTAAGCAGATGACAAATATTCAAGGACAGACCGGAGCCAGGAGTGGTGTCGGACCATTGGGAGTACCCAACCTCCACCCAACCAACGAAGAACTAGCCAGAACAGCGTATGAATCAGTCAAAGTAGCTGATGATCCCTTCTGGGACAGAATGACTGATTACCTGAAAGAGCGATACAAGAAAATATCTAGAGCAGTTCTCAGCCCCTTTCAGAATTCCCTTTATCGTGTTGACGAAGCTGGTGTAGAGATATACCTTGAGAGTCGTGAAGTAGAGGCGCTGATTACGCACTTAGACCAGTACCTCCCCGAAGGGTATAGACGCAACAACACGGACTCATCACTGAGGCATCTAATTTATAAGGCGCTTTGGGAAACCGATAGCAAGCGCCAAGAGGTAATAGCAGAATTTAGACGCTTTCAGAAGGACGTAGGAGTTTACCTCAGAGCTATAGCCGTGGTTGCCGTAACTGTGGGCAATGGTGAAAGTGATGAGGATACAAGGGTAAGGATGCGTGGATTGGTTGCCCAAATTGAGTCCGCTATTGCCCGTGTTGAGGCAGGGTATGACTTTCTACTTTTTAATAGCTTCAGCGATCGCCCGGATCTGTTCCGCAGCGACTATCCGGTTCACAAGTATGTACAGAAAAGTCGCAAGCTAGAAGCGCGGGTGAAAGAGTTGGAAGAACAACTCAGGCAAGCAACTACTTTTAGTCGCGCCACTGGGGAAAGTTAACCGCATAAAAAAAATGCAGTCCCTGTTTGGGACTGCCAACAAAAATCCAGATAGTCACATCTTATGACTGCGAATACTTTTTTCAAAATTAGAGGGGTAAGTCCGTCACTGCCGTCACTTTCCTTATGCAGTGAGGCTTTAAGTCCGTCACCAAGTCCGTCACTGAGTCCGTCACTAGTCCGTCACTAGTCCGTCACTTTTAAAAAAGGACTAGATTTCGCCAAAAAAAAGCAGCCCGGTGTAGGGCTGCTCCAACATAACAACATCCCAACATCTTATGACTGCAAATACTTTTTTCAAAATTAGAGAGGTAAGTCCGTCACTGCCGTCACTTTCCTTATGCAGTGAGGCTTTAAGTCCGTCACCAAGTCCGTCACTGAGTCCGTCACTAGTCCGTCACTAGTCCGTCACTTTTAAAAAAGGACTAGATTTCGCCAAAAAAAAGCAGCCCGGTGTAGGGCTGCTCCAACATAACAACATCCCAACATCTTATGACTGCAAATACTTTTTTCAAAATTAGAGAGGTAAGTCCGTCACTGCCGTCACTTTCCTTATGCAGTGAGGCTTTAAGTCCGTCACCAAGTCCGTCACTGAGTCCGTCACTAGTCCGTCACTTTTCAGAAAGCGTGGGTGAATCATGAAAACAGCAGCAACAGTAGTAGAATTACCCACCCAAAACCGCAACAGATTCAGCAGCTTTCAAGAATTTCGCGAATTTGTCTGCAACCAGTTTGTAGAAGGGAGCGGTATTGACCCCATATTTCTGTATGACATCGAATTCCATGAAGACCTAGAACCACTACCAGGTGGTGAAATTGAGGCACCAATTCATGAAGCCCTGGGATGGGGGTATAAGCGATTCGGCTACCAAGCCAATGAACCAATCTATGCTGCATTCCTCAAGAATGAAGACGGCACTGTTTGGCAAGCCATAGTGTCCGTTTGGGATGAACAACGGCAGCGCCCCTACAGGTACTTGGCACCGAAGGGGGTAGGCGATAGGGCATACCTTCCCCCAATGCCAACACCAATTAGAAATAGAATCGCCAAACGCTATGGGGTGGAAGTCCCTAAAGACGGTAGTTTCTGGGAATGGCTGGAGACATCGCCAATTCCCAGAGTTGTTACCGAGGGAGGGAAGAAATCTTTATGCGCCCTTTCTAATGGGTATGTAGCGATCGCACTATATGGCTGCCTGTGCGGCAAAACCAAGGAATCTGAAGACAATACCCCTGGAGTGCTGACCACTGACCTAGCCCGTTTCTGCAAGGAAGATAGTCTTTGGCTCCTAGCGCTCGACCGCGATACCAAGGACACTGCTAAAAGAACAGTGTCCATTGGTAAAAAGCGGCTACTCGGCGCCCTAAAACAAACCGCTAAATGCCATGTTGAGGATATCTACTGGAACTCAGACGACGGCAAAGGGTTAGACGATTTGATTACGGGCAAGGGTACGGGGGCTTTTGACAACGCTTACTCTAAGGCGATTAGTCGCCTAGAGAAGCAATTCAAGGTGACAGGGAACTCGGACAACGAGACAGAGAAGCCGCCGTCACAGGCGGAAACTGCCAGAATTATAGCAGAAAAATACCGGAATATACTGGCTTTTAACAATGAGATTGGCGGCTGGATGCGGTACTCTGCCGACAATCTGGGGATGTGGAGCCGGGAGACAGACGAATACATTGAGGCAGTTGTCTACCAAATTATCCTCAGTGAAGGTATTGAGGCATTTAGCAGTAATTTCGTGTCCAGCGTAGTTAAGTTAATGCGACACGAGCTGATAGAGCGGGTTTGGGGGGAAAAGTCCCCGGCAACTCACCTCCCCTTCAGGAATGGGGTGCTGGAGATAGCTACGGGCAGGCTTCTCCCTCATGCACCGGGGTATCGCCTCACTTGGCAGCTGCCACGGGACTACCAGGTAGGTGGCGAGTGGACCAATATCAATAATTTCCTGGATCACCTCTCCAGCGGGAATCCTCAAATCAAAGATTTACTCATCTGCTTTTGTAACGCCGTAGTCAAGGGCAGGTCAGATCTACAGAAATTTCTCCACCTGATCGGGTTGGGCGGCACTGGGAAGGGGAGCTTTGCCCGGCTATTGATTTCCCTAATTGGAGAAGAAAACATCCACAGCACCAGCATGGAGGAGTGGTGCAAAGATAAGTTTGAGCCAGCCAACGCCTACAAGAAGCGGCTAGTGGTATTTCCGGATGAAGATAGACAGGGCGGCAAGATCGGCAAGTTTCTCTCGCTGACAGGGGAGGATCACCTGCGAGCTGAGGAGAAGCACAAGACGGCCTTCAAATATAAGTACGATGGCATGGTGCTGGTCATGTCAAACCTGCCCATCTTTGGTGGGGATGCAGCCAGCCGGGTGAAACGCCGGGTGATTACTGTGCCCTGTAATAATATTGTGCCGGTGGCATCGCGGCGGAACCTAGAGGCTGATTTTGAGGGGGAACTCTCGGCTTTTACCAACTACGTCCTGAGTATTCCAGATGATCACGTTACTGCCCGGCTGCTAGGGATAGAGGAAATTCCGGAATGTACGTTGGAGTTTTGGGAAAACAGGATGCGGGTAGATTCTATTGCCTCCTGGCTCAACCAACATATTATTCATGATGCGGACAGCATTACACCCATTGGAGCCAACAGGCATGAGGGGAGTGAGGGAGAGGAAATAACCACGCTGTTTGGCAGCTACTCACGATACTGCTACCGATTGGGTAACGTTCCCAAGGCACACAATAATTTTTCCCCAGACTTTCTAGAGCTGATGAAAACTGTGTTGGGGCTGCCCGTTGAGCGGGTGGTCACGAACACCGGGAAGTTTATTAAGGGGGTTAGGCTTCGGCGAGTGAAGTCCGATGACCACATCCCCACCTATGACGTTCACTTGATGCATAAATTAACTGGTGACGGACTTGGTGCCCCCAGTGACGGACTTAGTGACGGACTTAGTGACGGACTCAAACCCTTGCCACACAAGGAAAGTGACGGCAGTGACGGACTTGAGGCGATAAAAACTAAAAATTCTGCTGAGGGTGATTGTGTTGTCCCCTCATCGATGTCGATATCCGTCCCAGAAACCAATACCCAAAATCCAAAATCTGAAGCTTCACAGAAAAGTGACGGACTTGTTACCCCCAGTGACGGACTTAGTGACGGACTTGGTGACGGACTTAAACCCTTGCCACACAAGGAAAGTGACGGCAGTGACGGACTTGAGGCGATAAAAACTAAAAATTCTGCTGAGGGTGATTGTGTTGTCCCCTCCCCAAAAATTGATTACGAATCATGGGAAGTGTTGGGGGGCAGTATCAAGCTACAACTCCTCACCCAGTTTGGGATGGCAATTGTCACCGCTACCCCAACCAAGTCGATGGAAATGCATGGGGTATTGGCTGGCTATGTCTGTTCTGTTTCCATTGAGTTGCCCGCCCAAGCAACAGCGGTAATTGATGGGTGGCCAATTAGGTTTAGGAACGGGAAGGAAGATTTTGAGAAGCTAGCTAGGGAGAAGGTGAAGGAGTGGGAGAAACAGAAGACCAAACCCCAGGCGTGGAAACCAGACACAGGCCAGTCGGCTAAATATGGTGGAGAAATTGTCAAGGTGGTCGGCTTCCGCAATGGGGGTAGGGAATATCAGATTGAGTACCCCTCTGGAAGATTGGAGTATGTGAAAGCGAGCAAGTTGAGCGAGGCTTAATGGCTGTTTCAATTGAGAAGAAAACCGGAAAGCTTGTTATCCGGTTCGCTTGCGATGGGCGGCAATTCTATCTTTCTACCGGATTGAAGGATAACAAGCAAAATAGAGCAATAGCTGAAGCTCGCTGGGAACTGATTCAAAGAGAAATCGCGTTGGGAGAATTCGATCAGTCTTTAGTCAGGTACAAATTTAAGCCCAAGGGTCCTAAGGAAATAAAAAAATGCAACCTCAAGGAGCTATGGGAGAAATTTACTCAATACCAAAAAAACCATCTAGAGCAAACCACGATTCTAAATAGATACGCGACGATAGCCAAATACATTGACAAGCTGCCATACCATGATTTAGCTGAGGCGGTGAAGATAAGAGATTACCTGCTTTCTTCAACAACTAGCAGCATGGCAATAAGCTTGATAGCGGCTTTTTCTCAAGCCTGTGAATGGGGGATTAAATCAGGTTTAATCCCAGATAACCCCTTTAAGGATTTGAGGATTAAGACTAGAAGGAAAGCACAAACAGATATTAAAGCCTTCACTACTTTACAGAGGGATTTGATAATTTCAGAATTTGAGAGCGCGAAACCCTTTTACGCACCACTGATAAAATTTCTCTTCTATAGCGGTTGCCGCCATGGGGAGGCTTTTGCTCTGTGCTGGGACGACATTGATAATGAATGTTCCCAGATCAAAATCACTAAATCAAAAAACTTCTATCGAGTTTTGAAGGGAACCAAGAACGGCAAGAACCGCATTTTATCAATTTCCAAGGGTTCCAAGCTTCAAAATCTAATGCTCGAAATTAGACCACTCAAGAGAAAGGGACTTCTGATTTTTACTGACACAGCAGGGGCGGCGATGGATTCTTTCAAGCTCATGCGCCTATGGAACGGGCAAGCGCCGGGTAAGTATGAGTATCCAGGTGTGGTGAGGATTTTGGCGGATAAAGGACGAGTACCCTACCTTTCTCCATATTCGACACGACACACTTTTGCAACGTTGGCGATCGCCCAAGGAATTTCACCAGAGAAAGTGGCGTACTGGCTGGGAGACAATGTAGCAACGGTGCTCAAGTACTACTGCCATCCAGAAGTGACAAGGACAGAGGTTCCTGACTTTTGACTAACGAAATTTCAGCCGAAAACCAGTAGTAAAAATATTAATTTACTTTCCACCTTTAGGCTGATTAAATTCACATTTTCTTTACTTCTAGTGGGCGATAAATTCGAGTCAAGTAACAGTTAATTTGGGAATAGATGAACCGGAAAAATCCTTCATCTACGAGAGAGTTGTGTACTTGTTGTTTTCAGTGGTTGGATTAAGAGAATATGTAAGAGGGTGTTTGAAAAGTCCTTCAGCGTAGATTTTACTACCCCAGCCTCTGAGAAGTGGGTACGAGAGAATAAGGTTTTTGGGGTTTGCGATGCAGAAATTGCGGCTACGCCAACGCCCCCCTGAGTTGCACTTGAGGCTCAATCTGACCCTTTTCAAACATCCTCTAAGGTGTCGGGGGAAAATTGCCAGTAAATAGTAAGTTTGGCGAACATCCGGGGTAGAAAAGCCTAAACTTTCACAGGGCAAGTAGTAGCGAAACTAAGAAGTAGACCTTGGGTTGATTTTTCGATCCAAGGTCTACTTTTGATAATCGGACATTCAAGTTTTGGGAGAAGTTTTATGCCAAAAGAAAAAAAATTACAGCCGCCACAGCAAAAACAGCCACTACGAGTTAATGCTATTGCACCTGGTCCAATTTGGACACCTTTGATTACTTCAACCTTCCCAGCCGATAAAGTGGAAACTTTTGGTCAGGAAGTACCAATGGGGAGGCCTGGACAACCAGAAGAAGTTGCCCCTAGCTACGTATTCTTGGCTTCCGATGATGCCTCTTATATCTCTGGTCAAGTACTACACATTAATGGGGGAGAAATAGTTAACGGTTGATTTTGCCGTAGCTGAATGCTCACCCCCCTCTAAACTGGAAAACCTTAATCAATAATAACCAAACCTATGCCCTCCCCCACACGATTGCATGGTACAGAACTAGTAGATTGTGCAAGAGCAAACGCCAAGCAGGGAATAGAAACTGCTGCTTATCAATGTGGTTATGGTGATGATGTAAACACATTTGCTCAAGAACTGCGACAAGCTTGTGAGCAAATGAATCTCCAAGTTAAGGAACTGAGCCAACTGATTACCGACCAGGATATGATTCTGGGGACTGGAGAAATCATTGCTCCCGACACAGCATCACAATTGTGACTTTTGGACAAATGGTCGGCATGGGGCATCGGCACGACCTTAAGGTGTTAGCTGATCGCTGGAGTCGGCGCGATTTGCTCATGCTGGTTCAGGTGCTGGGCATCAGTGTATCTGCCACGCTGACGATTATGATGTTTCTTGATGTCATCAACTTTGGGTCCCTGCTGATTTTAAGCGTTTTAAATGGCATGTTAAAGGGATTGGATATGCCCGTTCGCCATACTATCGTGACGGAGACGGTAGATGATCGCGTCGATTGGGGTAACGCTATTGTCCTCAACTCCGTCATGTTGAGTTCATCAAAGGTGCTAGGTCCGGCGATCGGAGGGATTTTGATCGCTACAGTTGGAGTTCAATATTGTTTTCTCTACGACACCCTCAGCTATGTTCCTGCGATTGTGACGCTCAAAGCAATGCAAATGCCACCAAAAGCATCACCTACCACCATTGGTCAGAATGAAACCTGGCAGAAATTGCGCGAAGGATTTCACTATGTCAGCAGGGTGCAACCCATCCGGAATATTTTGTTGTTGCTAGCATTACAGGGGTTAATGGGCATTTCCTACATTGCTCTACTGCCTGTTTTTGCGGCTGAAGTGTTACACGGCAGTGCTAGAATAATGGCCGCCCTGGGAACAGCGGCAGCAGTCGGCTCATTGGTTTCCTGTGCCTACCTCAGTACGCGGCGAAGTATTTTGGGGCTAGAACGACTGATCATGATTGCTCAGGGTGCAATTGGACTGAGTCTCATCTCATTTTCCCTATCCCGCCATCTGGGTCTGTCCATCCTAATGCTGGCGCTGGTGGGAGGGTTTAGCATTCTCCAAGTTACCAGCAGTAACACCATCATTCAAACGCTGGTCACAGATGATAAGCGCGGTCGAGTAATGAGCTTTTATGCGCTGGCAACGGTTGGTATGACGCCCTTTGGGAATCTGCTGGCGGGAAGTTTGGCCCATGTGTTAGGTGCGCCAATCGCCCTTATTGTGTGTGGTAGCTTTTGCATAGCAGGGTCACTCTGGTTTTCCTCTCAGGTGCCCCAGGTTACACGCTGGATTCAACGAGAAATCAACCCTCGTGCAATTTAGATCATGCTTCCAATTAACTTAACCGTCTTCAACTTGAGTAGCCGTTCCCGTCGCCCAGATAGCAGGAGGCGTTGCTGATTCAAGTATGAACCAATAGCTGAAAGCTCTGAAAACTCATTCGGAATTTCGCAGGACCATACTACCATTCAGCAACGCCCATCTGGAAGTAGGGACAAGACAAGCATCCGCTAAGGAGATGGAAACAGAGCGATACCAGGTTAATAGCTCGGTGATTGACTCAACTTCCTCATTAATAGTGAAAGGGAACCAGTATTTGCTTACTATTCAATAATCCAACTAGAGTTTCTCGCCCGTTGCTCACGCGTTGTAATAAGAACCATGCTTCTGAGATCACCGCTTCACAGCAGAGTAGTAGGTGTTGAATTGTTGCAAGTTCTGTTGTTATCGAGAGGTGATGATGATCTCGGCGATCAATAAGGGCTACGAGGGAACCAGTATCAAGGAGAACCTGCTGACGCATTGTTTCTGCCATATCCTTCGATTTACTCATACTATTTCACGCAAAGAGTGATGCAGAGTCTCCCACTGTTTAGTCCCTGCTCAAACAACCAACCCACAGTCCCCAATTACCAGTCAAAATGTATCAAATTTAAAGTGTAATAGTATAAGCAATGGTAAAATTATCACTACAGGCGATCGCACAGATTCAATTCAATGTTCTGAATCATCAAATCATGAGTATTGAAAAAGATGATGGAAGAAACACAGTCAGATATGTTTCTTGAAAGTTAAGGTATACTAAACTCAGAACCTTG
>Ga0209208_10002264_pt1 | contig 27557 bp, 14 predicted proteins | sample S1TSphfallax_3_FD_187694 | JGI IMG/M metagenome (GOLD analysis project Ga0209208, IMG submission 187694) | Host-associated microbial communities from peat moss isolated from Minnesota, USA - S1T2_Fd - Sphagnum fallax MG (SPAdes) (version 2) | ecosystem: Host-associated > Plants > Peat moss >...
TATCAAAGGAATTAGGTCTCGTGGACAAAGTAATTCAAAGAGGAATAAAGGATATTGAGGTAGAATAGGGGCATGTATCCTAAACTATGTGCTTGAGTTTCATTCACAATTTATATTCATGTTTTTAAACTCCATTGCACCATCAAGATATTACGTAGGTGGTTAGAGGTGGGATTCTAGTTTAATCATTGATATATTATAATTAACATCTAGTCATGTTGAAATTGGAATGTAGCCATATTAAGATGGTAAGCGTCAAAAAATCTAGTCATGTATTAAGGTTGATTTTTCTATAGCATAGACTTACTAAAGTTATAAGGTAGTTGGATATGGGTTCATCATAAAAACCATGCAAATGGGATAACATCTATGCTAGTTTATAATTGTCACATTAAATGTGTTCATGTGAAAAAAAATTGTATACTCCATAGCATTGTATTTGGGTGCATGAGTTGCATATTACAACTATATCAACCTAAATATGAAGTCAATGCACATTGACCAAAATACACTTCAAATATTCCATAGCCTTGCAACTTTCTTAAAACTCATGTGTAACCAGTCATTTTCCAATGTGGAATTTGATATTAAAAACTAACTATATGTTTGACACAAAGTTGTAGTTTAATTGTAATGTAATTGGTATAGACACATAATACAAATTAGTGTGTTATCCTTGAATGCAATTTTCTCATTGTGATAGTTTTAGAGCCCCCAATTTTTTAAAATAATGTGGGTTAAATTCAATGTACCTTATTTTGACTTTACAAACTTTTTATAAGAATGTAAGTGACTCTTTCTTCTATTAACTATTCAATCTTCATTGTCCTCAGGAAACATTTGAAAAACTTTGCATGAACATTCTTTTTGAACATAATCTTCAACAAGTTTTCTAATTTTCATTGCACTCAACTTAGATCCAACACATGTTCAATTTCAATTGTTTAGCTTTCCACTTGCCTAGTCATCCTATCATTTTATATAAATTCAAACACTTGCTCTTGAATGTTGCAAATTAGGTTGGGCTTCCCCCATCGGATAGTTCATGGCCTAACCCAATGCATATGTGTCCAACTTATAAGTTTAATGCAGATACACCTTTTGCAATGTGCCCACAATAGGGGGTAACACACTATTATTCATGATGTTGTTTGGGATTTTTTTTTTCCATTGCCAAAAATCTTGGGTTTTATGTTTCACATTAAGATACACATGTCCTCTCATCCTCCTACTTTTAGTCTTCACATTGGTAAGTCAATATTGTTTTCATGTCAAATCAATTCCACATTTTGGTTAATGTTGTCATTGTTGATCCCATTGGATCTAATTTAGTCTCATAAGTTGCCATTTTTTGAAAAGCCACAATGATTGCAACCAAAGCAAAGGACAAGCTATACTACAATTGACACCCCAATGATGTTTTTTTCCCTTTTGTTGTAGAGGTATTGAATGCTTATAGCAATAGGGTGACAAGTTTGTCATTGATGTGCTAACATGATATGGTTAATCAAGGGCTCCAAAGGCCTTCCTTTGTTGGTTTTGCTTATTTTATAGGCATATGATGTTAGTGGTTATACAAAATGTTCAAATCACTACAATATACAATATTGAGGCAAATCATTGTTGCCAAGGAAACCTCTTTTAAACTAGGTGTTTTTTTAAAGCTTCCCACCCATCTACTTGTCACATATGCTTCATGCAATTGTTGAGGGTTTTAAGTCTTGTATTGTTATTTGGAGTCATTTCGTTGGGTCCATGTTGTTTTTGTTGTGACTCATGTTGGTGCACTTTTGGGTGTTGTGTCTTAGTTGGACATTATCCTATCTTTTTGTTCCTTTCCCTTTCCCCTTTTGAGTAGGAGTTTATTTTTAAATTAAATTCAGCAAGATTTCTTTATTTTTTATGGCTCTTATAAAAATAAGTCAATATTTTACATTTTTCCTTTCAATGGTAATGCTATAATCTATAAATTTGAAAACAACAACCATGAACACATTCTAAGTCTAAAGGACCTTTGAAGGTTGGGGTATACAATGATAATGTGAGAAGATAGTACCTCATAAGTTTTTGGTTTTTTTGCATGTTTGCCATTGGGTGACTACTTGCCTTTTAGACAAACCAAGGAGAAAGGTCCAACTTCACGGTTGAGTTCCTAATCCCTTGAAGGGTGAACCCACCATGTAACCAAACCCACTATGTAACCAAAAGTGAAAGTGTTTTTGGCAATTATATGCTGAGTTTTTCAGAGGTAAAATGAATTTTGAATTTAATTTAAAAACAAAAGAACTTTTTAAAATTCTCAAGTTTTTTCCAATGTTTGCAATTTCAAATCCAATATGGTGTGTTCGATTTTATATGACTTTACCTTTGTGCCAATTGTAAGAACAGTACCACATATAGTGATCATGTTAATCGCCAGTCGTCAAAGGTCCAACAATGCAATATGCTGAACTCACATTGTTGTCTGTTATTTAAAGATGGAGTCCAAAACCATCTTACACCACTAGCTCATTTTGTCATAATAATGCGTTATCTTTTTTCAAATTTGGTACTCTAGAGTGAAAATGTTAGGTAATTTTTATTATTGATGTACATATTTCTCAATTTTCCACAATCATTCCTTGAAAACAATATATGAACATCCCACCTCAATCAAGCTTTCATAAGACTATCATTTTACTATCCTTCGTTAAGTGTTTTTCCTCAAGTCATTTGTTATTCACTTGGTTAGTAAAAGCCAGTGTTGTATGGGTCAGTTTTGTCATTAAATAATCCTCAAAATAGTGAAATGAAATTTTGTGAAAATATGAAGTTGTCATATTGAAAAGCATCATAATTATCATAAAAGCTACATTCTGAATAATTTCACTAGTTATATCACAATATCATAGTAGACAATGGAAAAATATATAATTTCAAAATTAAAAAACGAATTCATTTTTTGAAAAAATAATTATTTATTTTGTCAATGTGGAAACTGACCCTAGGCTATGGTATATATATATTTGATATGCCCTAAGAAATAGGTTATAATATTATTATTTAAAAATTCACTAGTATATTACCTATTCATTTAAAAAAATTAGTGTACAGTCTGAGTTGTTTTTTTTTTTTCCTAGTTTTAGGATTAGTGTAAGTTTTGGGTACCTAGCCAATCATATACCTTATTTTAGGGTAAAATTTGACCATGTGTATATTTAAAATTAAAGTTCAAAAAAAGAGAAAAAGGTGTAAATGGAACACAAATCATGCTATCACTACAATATCCAAGTAGCTTTGGATTGTCAATGTAATCCTTAAACTCTAAAAGGGGGGGAGGGTAGGCACAAGCAAAGTAGATTATAAAGGACATTCGGGTAATAAATAGGTTATATAAGTGTAAACCCTTATTTACCATACACCTATACACTTTTGATGTTTAAATTATAATCATCCTCAGGTATGCATAAATTAGGCTTGTGCATAACGAGTATGAATAGGTTTAGGGTACATCGATTTTTGGAAGGGGTATTAGGGGGGGGGGAGGTTAGGGTTTAGGGTTTAGGAAAAACTGGCCAACATTGGTATCTAGTACTAGGCACCTTTTAGCTCCAAGGGTTGGGAGTATGTACCTATTGCCTAGTATTAGCCAATTTTGGGTTTTGGGTTGGACCCAGGACCCACAATCGACCAAGAACCGGCCTTGACACTCTACATGGATGTGGACCAAGCCTTAGAATTGGAGCCAATGGGTCTACATGGGTTCGGACCTGACCCAGAACTGAACCCAACGGCTCTTAAGGGTTTAGGGTTTGTTAAGAATTAGTGACCTAGATTAAGATAAGATTTAAGGTTTTAGGTTCTTATGTCTAAGTTATAGGGTCCCTAGGTCCTAGTCTTAAGTTTTAATATATAAGGCACTAAAATGACCTAAAATGACCTTTACACAAATCTTTTGTGATCTTCCCAATGTTGTTCCCTCTTGTTGTTCTTGGGAACATGTTGGGAAGCAATTTGAAAATTTTGGGAACCCAAGGGAAAGTTAAAGGAACCTGGTGAGAACCCCAAAATCAAAAAAAAATAAATCGTTTAGATAATTTAACATATGGAATTCACAACTACAAGAACAATATTGGTCCAAGAATATTTTAAAGATTTTTTTGTGCCCCAAAAATTGGGTTGTCATTTCTCCGGAAAGCATATCTCATGAAGTTTCCAGGTTTTGATCACGGACGAACGGTTCCATTATTAAAATTGAATAGAGGCCCAGACTTGCTTTAGGATATGCTTACCGATCCCCCTTTGACCATGATGCATGTATCAAAGTTTCGCCCAAAGAAAAATAAATTAATGTGTATAGTTGGCCAGTTGGAACTAGGCACCCATTTATTCAAAGAGAGAGTAAAGGCTGGATAATAGGATCCCTTATTTTAAAAATATTTCTTTAACTACTAAGCCAAAAAGTTTGACCTAACTACAAAGGAGTGTAGCATGATGCTAGATCACTTCCAGCATATATATATATAGCCGAATTTTAATATTAAAAATAGCATGCAACATAAGTATTTGTCAAATATTCTAACTTTCTAAATAAAAAAATAGAACAATTTCAATCCAATAATCCATTAGGACAAAAATACAACCTCAAATTTTCATTTTTTAAAATTCCTTTTCATGTTTTTCTAACTCTTCTTCTAAGGTAGACTCAATGAACCTTATCAAACTAGAAGATTAACTACAACCCCCTTCCACTTCAATTCCTTCCATTTCTTCAATTTTATTTTCACTTATGAATATTACTACTTCTGCATTTTTCATTCCTGGATTTTCATTTTCATTTGACCTTTTCATTTTTAATAGAAGTTCTCTGCAAGTCCAATGATGGAAAAAAATTCAAGCAAACAAATGTTCTACAAAAGCTATCAAAGATATTGTTGCTGCTATGCACACTTTCCAAAAATGTGATACAAACATCTACAAGCAAGAATGATTTATTCAAAGCAAATGAGTGATGTTGGTTGACAATTCAAAGTTTATTGTGATCTGCAATGTGACTTTTGCGCAATATATTATTATTTTTTTAAAATGTTGTTTAATATGCCATGCACAACAACCACAAAAACAACAATAAATCATTAGGAATAATAAAAAAAAGGAAATGCAAAAAAACACATAGAAAAAAAGAGAAAAAAACCATAGGCAATGGCACAAAAAAAAAGAAATTGAAACAAATAATTTCAAGACACACCTGGGCATGTGTATTATAACTTCAAGAAGATTTAAATTTAAGAAAAAGGAAATCATCCTATATAGTCTATTAATGCACCATACAAATTGAATAAAAATTACAACTAAATTTAAATAAGGACACTGAATTAGTGCCAGGACTTGATTTCTTGAATAATAAAAAATTGGGTTTAACTCTTAAATGAATTCTCTTCCAAGGGGCACTTGGTGGGGTTCCCAACCCTCAGAAGAGGGTTGTTTATTTATAGGAAAGTAGGGGGAAGGGGGAGGAAGGGGAGAGAGAATTTGCACACTCGTTGAAAAAAAAACCCAAGAATTAGTTCACTCAGTTGCTTATTCCAGCACGCCATGGCTGCAAAAAACCGTGTTTCATTGACATTTTGAACCATGCAAGCAAGCTCAACAGTACTTCTGATGGTGGCTGCAGTACCCCAAGGGGGATTGTCAAACTGTGATTCATATCTCATTGAGTTTCACTATCTCTTCAGGTTTGTCAAGGTATCAGCAAATTTTTTCTGCTTCCATAGGTCTGTAATCTCATGGTACCAAAGGTTTCTCTACATCCCCAAGATGTTTGATTCCAAGAAATTGTCAAGTGGTGTTGAAGGTCTCGGGAGCAGAAATCTGATCATTTTGTTGAGCTCCAGTAGACGTCAGTAATTCTGCAGATTGGCAGCTGGTGCAGGGCTAAAGATTTGGGTTGCTAAACTCAGGGAGGAAGAAGAAGAAGAAGAAGAAGAAGAAGAAGCACTTTGAGGAGGAAGCTTGAATTGGTGAAATTTCTAGAGGCGGAGGAGAAGTTGAAGTACACCTTGAGCTCGAGCTGCAAGATGGGCGTTACTGTAGCTGTGGCAGATGCATTGGTGCAGGATGGGCAAGGTTTGTCAGCAGTGGTGGAGCAGGTAGTGCATGTGTGGTTGATGGTGCGGGCACCCATAGTGGCACCCTTGCTGCAATTGGCTGTGAATGTGTGCCTGGTGATGATCGCAATGCTGTTCGTGGAGCGTATGTTCATGTGCGGGGTGCTCATCGTCATGAAGCTCCTGGGGAGAAGCTCCCCGCACAAGACTTACAAGTGGGAGCCCATGAATGACAACGACGACGACATGGAGCTTGGCAACTCTAGTTCTTATCCCATGGTGCTGGTGCAAATCCCCATGTACAACGAAAGAGAGGTGTACCAGTTGTCGATACAGGCAGCTTGTGGTTTGTCGTGGCCAGCAGACCGCATCGTGATTCAAGTGCTCGACGATTCCACCGATCCTTTCATCAAGGTAAGTCTAGCTATCAGTACTTGCAGCTGCAGTACTACTCAGCTGGTACTGATTTGCTGCCGTCCACCTATTTGCAGTCCCAATTTTAGTTTTATGGGTCCTGGGTTTGAAAAAACCATAAATAACTACACTTGGATGTGAGAAGTATTTTTGCAAGTAGGTTACAAACTGAGAAGCACCGCTGGAGCTGCTCTGAGGAAAACAAAACCCCTGTTGTGAATTCATGATCAGGAGCGCCTAGAAGAAGTGCAAATGTAGGAGCTTGTGCTTATTACAGTGCTCATCATCGCGAGCTCATAAAGAGTCTGCAAGACTGATGAGAATGAACTACTGTTGTTGTGGGTCATTAATGCTGCTGCTGTTGCTGGCAGGAGCTAGTGCAAATGGAGGTACAGCGATGGTCGAGCAAAGGGATCAACATCAGGTACGAGATCCGTGACAACCGCAACGGCTACAAAGCCGGCGCTCTGAGGCAGGGAATGCGTCACCACTATGTGGGCAAGTGCGACTACGTTGCCATCTTCGATGCGGACTTCCAACCGGACCCGGAATTCCTCCGCCGAAGTATCCCATTCCTCGTCCACAACCCGGAACTCGCCCTGGTACAAGCGCGTTGGAAATTCGGTAAAGTGGACCACACTTCTTCATTAGCTTACTTACTACGCATTGAACTGGTCATCCCCACTTAATTAATCATCCTCATTAACCGCCTATTAACCGGACCGCACTAACCTTCTCGGCACCCACTTTCTGGACTAAGTGGACTCTCCAGTTCCACTAGCCCACTTACTCACTAAATGGAAGCCCTTCCCCATATCCACTTTCTTCAATAACTGGACAAACCCAAGCCCCCCAAACTCTCTACACTAACTGGACCCGTCACTTCCGCACACCTCGTTCTCCACTAACCGAGCTCTCCACTTCTACAAACATTTTTATCTCCACTAACTGGATCCCCCCATTCACCAAATCCCACTTTCCTGAGACACTTCTACACTAACTGTGCCTACACTTCCGCAAACCCACTTTCGCTTCTAACTTCACACTCACCCCCGCCTGCCCATTTCTCCAAACCCTCTTTGCCCACTACCTTTATAAACCACACAATCAACTAGACCATCAATGCAGTTAATGTGGCTAATGAAATTCTTCAATACATTCACTAAATTTTTATCATCGCCTATATAACAAGGGACTCTACTAGATAGATCAATTACAAAAACCCTAACTCAAGAGTCAAATATTATGCTACCAGGGGACAGGTACTAGCCTAGTTACTACACCATAAAGAAAAACTAGGTCATACTAGAGTTATCCGTAAAGTAACCCTGTCTCTGGGCCTCCTTTCACCCCCTATTCCCTCTTTCAGTGGTATTCGCAAAAAGTTAGGACATTTTATTAAATCTCAGTATGAAATCCTGAAACTCAGCATTTAATGCACAAAGGTTCGAAACTAATTATAGTAGTTGTACGGGTAAGAGCGGTGAAAATATATGTAGCATCAGTGGAGGCGCTCACGGAAAAGGAAAGGCAGGATGAAACTCAGTTTACCACCAGATTGATGGTTTTCTGAGTTTCACCCCCCCGCTCCCCTCCCCTTGAATGCTAATGTACTTTTTTGCAGGTTTTTTTTTAATCTCACCCTCTGTATGACGAAACTCAGGGTTCTGGTGCTGTGTTTGTGTTACTTTACGAATAACTCTAATATCTAAGGTATATCTAATATGATAATGGACTATTTTATCATGAAAACTGAGGAACTAATATTGTCCAGTTTCTGGTGGGATCCGGGTCAGGTTCTTAGGGTTTCCTTTTAGGTTCCCCCAAACCCCATGGGCTCTCTCCAAGAAACTAGAATTGGGAACACACTGGTCCAAACTCCAAACACTCTACATAACAATGGAAAAATTGGAATTCTTGAGTCCCCTCAACACCACCTTGTCCTTTAAAGAGGGAACTAGTTGACTATAGTTAGGTAACCATGTTTAGTCCACCCTTTTACTAATTTTCCACACTATGTAACCACACTCTCAAAATTAAGACTAATTAAAGGGATTCAAAGTATAGTACATTTTCCAGAGAGAGTTTCATATTAGGTATTCCTAGCTAACTCTGTTTAGTTCATCTTTTTTATTACTATTCTAATCTAAAATTTCTGCTACTAATGTAAGTATCTTTGTTCTTTTTCAAGTTTGTGATGAAGCTGTAGTGGCAATCACCTATAAAAAGATTTAGCCAAATTTGGCTACTAACTAACCTCAAAAACCCACTTTTTCATTTTAAAAAATTTCCACTAGATAAAAATGAAAAAGACTGACTACCATAGGGAAAAAGTTGTCTGTGGTCACACCATTCAGTTCAAGTACTTTGGATTACTAGGGTTTATGGGAGTTAGGGTTTGGGGGGATGGTGCAAGATTTGGCTTTGTCAATCATGGGAAACTAGCTTTTTGTCTCTTTTACATTTTAAAATCTCTTCTTAAATTGACCTGCCCCTTTTATATCCCTCAATTTATTTGTTTAATTTTCCCCAAAATTTATGCTTATTAGCATTAATAAGCCAAAAGTGCACCACCCAAGTGACCACATGGGTGAGTTACAACTCAACCCTTATTAGAGTTCAGCAACACACACTTAGTTTACTTATCTATATAGTTTCATTTAACTTAACTCCTTATGCTGACCTTGGTATGTTTATGACCACAGTCAATGGTGGGGAATGCCTTATGACAAAGTTGCAAGAAGTTTCCCTCAATTACCACTTCTCTGTGGAGCAAAGAGTGGGGTCAGCTGCATATGGCTTCTTTGGCTTCAATGGTAAGCATAAAATTTACAATGGGTTTTATATATTTTTTCTGAAAATTTTAAAATTGGTGTTTTATCTTGCATGGATTTCATTACTCATATTGAATGGCATCAATTAGGTTTAGTAGTTTGTGTTTATTTACTTCCTGGAATCACCAGACTCTCTAGTGTATCTACATTGTGAGGTTAGGTTTAGAAATTACTTAACGTTACGGTCAGGTTCTAAAAAACTTCATAAAATGAAACCAGGCTTGGTTAGTAAGTTATTTCAAATGACCACTACTAAGGTACTTGTGCCCCATAACCAACTTTATAAACAAGAATAATTCCTGTCTTTTGAAATCAAGGGTAAAAAGAAATGTGAAAAGAATCAGAATTTGAAAATGCATTTTTAATCTGTTGAAATCAATCTTAAAAAAACATGTGAAAAAAAATCAATCTGTGATAATGTATTGTAAATTTTTAAATTTTTAAATTTTTAAATCAATGTAAAAAGAAAAACATGAGAAAGAAATCAATTTATGACGATGTACTTAAATCTTTTTAAATCAATGTTCAAAAAAATCAATTTGTGAAAATGCATTTGTAATTTCTATAAAGAAAACCTTTTTTATAATCACTCTCATTTTAATCACATTCTTGTTTGTGTCACACTTTTTTTTTAACCATCTGTTTTAGTAAGAAACACCATTTTTTAGAGTCACTATCACACTCGTTAATAGCATAAATTTTTTGCATAGCTTTCTTAATAAATGTGACTATAATGAGAGAAATCTAGAACAAATATTAGGGTTTTGTAAATTGTAGTTCCCTTTGATAATGTTAGTGTTGTTTTGCGTTCAAATTGTGCAAACTAACAACAGTAAATCTAGTTGAAGAAGAAAGAAAAAACAATTTTCTAGTGCAAACAAGCAAAAGATATGTGAGCTTGCCAAAAGAAAAACAGAAAATTTTAATCAAAAAATTCTAGTCAACAAAATACACAAGCTAATAGTTTAAAAACCTCAAACTCAATGTGTCCTTAAAACATGCAGAAATCATAACCTTCTTCAAATTTAATAATGCATAATAGAGCTTACAATAACCCATAAATTGGCACCTTTATTCTAACATAAAAGGGCTGTTTTGTAAAAAAATTTTGCCTACAGTTACAATCTTGTAAGGATTTATATGGAATGTGACTATACACATTTAAATTGCAATTCGATAGTGTCCCAAAAGAAGTGGTCACCAAGGGGGTGATTATAAAGGGGGTTTACTGTATTTACATCCAATGAAAATATGATGAAAGTATGATATTAAAAAAAGTAATTCACAAACAGCCTTAGGAGTTATGCTTATTACACTCATGATACAGGGACTGCTGGAGTATGGCGGATTCAAGCAATGAATGAGGCTGGAGGTTGGAATGACAGAACCACAGTTGAAGATATGGACTTGGCTGTGAGGGCAAGTATGTGTGGGTGGAGATTTGTGTATCTCCATGACCTTGAGGTAATAAGTTATAACCAAATGACCTAATTGGCAAAATTGTTTCTCAACCCAAGAAAAAACAAACTATGAAAAGGGTTCTTGCACATCTAAATGGTGAAAAGTGAAGCTGGTTTGCAAATTAGGGGAAACAAATGGGTGTCAAAAAAATTAGGGTTGATGATGCCATGTTTCATGAGTAGTGGAACTTTGGGTATACTCTGCCCTTGATTAAGAGTACTGAATCACCAACCCATTTCTGTTTTGGAATCTGGACTGCCTGGTTATATGGAACAGTGCAAAAGTGAGTTGCCAAGTACTTTAAGAGCTTACAGGTTTCAACAGCATCGTTGGTCATGTGGCCCAGCGAGCCTTTTTCGCAAAGTGTTTCCACAAATTTTGAAAAATAAGGTAAACCAACATACCTACCTGTTTGTAGTGTGTAGTTCATACCCATATTTGGATCCTGTTACTCAAATCCCTAAACCCTAAACCCACCAGATTTGCACTTGTGAAGACACTCTTTTTGCACTAGATGATGAAATAAGTGAAAATTTCAACAAATGCCTTTCAGACCAACATGCAAGGAAAGTCTAACTTCAACCAAAATGAGAAACCACATGTTATCTAGGTATATAATAAAGGCGTCGATTGGTTATGGGTATGGATGAAAGTTAGCTGTGAATGGTAAACAAAAACTTTAATGATGGTGAATTAAAGGAATGTTATTTTTATGATGGTGGTAGTAAAAGATTTTTCTGGGGATAATTGCAGAAAGTGAAGCTATGGAAAAAAATACACATGTTGTACGCATTCTTCTTTGTTCGAAAGGTGCTTGCACATATTGTTACATTCTTTTTCTACTGCCTTGTTATTCCTGCCACCGTCTTGGTGCCAGAAGTCGATCTACCTTTCTGGGGAGCTGTCTATGTTCCCTCCATTATCACCATCTTGAACGCCTTCAGCACTCCCAAGTAAGTATGGCAGTCTTCAATTTTTTCTAGTTTGTGGCTTTTCACTTAAAAGGTATAATAGTTTCCACCTGATCCTGGTTTCAATAATACTGAGTATAGGGATTCCTCCATGTTCAAGACAGTTACCTGAAACCCTAAACTCTTTTCTAGGGTATTTGTTTGTGTTAGTTCTCTTATAATTTTTGAAGCCATGAAGCACTAATTGCATCCAATATTATTAATCTGCAGAAGAAAAACACTCTTGTTTTATTGCACTGCATCATCACTGAACTGCTCTTGGCTAAACCAGTGTTGGGTGGTTATTAGAAATGGCAACAAATAACCAACTAAACCCTAAACCCTTCAAACAGTTTTTTTAAAACATAATTAAACCATGAGTTTGGTCATTAAAGGTGCATTCACACTTGGTGTTAGGGACTCTAGTGTTGAGTCCCCTAACACCATGCTAGCCATTTAGGACTTCCATCTACTTACCATGAACATTTTTTGTTAAGCTAACAGTCACTTAACATTAAGCTATCATCAATTTAACATTGGGTGCCACCTAGGATGCCACCTAAGTTTTCATTTAACATTGACTTGACATCGAGTGTGAATGTACCATCATAAGGGAATGAAATTATAAAATAATAATAACAAAATATATTATATTTAAATAGGGAGTAAAGACAACAAGGTTAAACTCATATTTTCAGAAAGTCGAATGATATTAATCTGAATTTCATTTTGTCTTTCTTTTTTTCTTGAGCTTCATCACTGCTTGCTGTTGTGATTACTTTTACATTTTGTGCATTGTGATATTGAGTTTCACTCTTAATCCAATAAAATTTCTTCACTTCTCACATAATAAAGTTCGAGATTGAAATAAGGAGGTAGGGAGTGAAAGGAGGACCCAAAGATGGGGTCACTATGTAGATTTCTCTAATATTGAATTGGTACTTCTGAAAAAATCTAAGAATTGGTCAAATTACCTTCTATAAAATTGCCAGTTCGTTGCCTATTGTTTCATGAAAAGTCGATTCTTCTTGGGTTTTTGAAAAACTGGAACCAGAGGTTATTTGACTCTGAAATTTTTAGAGAAACTGAAAACTGGAGGTTTATTAGAAAAAAAATCAAATGACTGCCAAACAGCACTAGACTAAACCCATCCACATTGCAATATTGCAGGAAAAGCTAGTCTCTTATATGGACTTATTGGAAACATTATAATTGGTGCAGGTCTTTGCATTTGTTAGTGTTTTGGGTCTTATTTGAGAATGTGATGTCACTGCATCGAACCAAGGCAACTTTTATTGGCCTATTTGACCTTGGCCGTGTCAATGAATGGATTGTAACGGAGAAGCTTGGAAGCATAATGAAGTACAAAATGTCCTCTAAACTCTCAGGAAAGAGATCTCTCTTTCGCCTCATGAACAACATGGTCATCAAGGGCTGGCAACTGGGTGACAGGTAGTGTGATCTATCTTCTCCTTTCTAAACTCCTTGTGCTTTGAATGTCTTTCTTCTACTTTGATCATACACTAGCCACATGGACGATGTGGGCTATTGTATGATCGATGTAGAAATTAATATTTTCATATTTAAGGTCACATTTAAAGTTCATTTTGTATACAGTGGCTTTTCGCATGTAAATTTTTTAAATGATTTATTGGCTTTATTATGGGCACATGCTCAAACTTGTTTTTATGACAGGTTAAATATCTGGGAGCTTTGGACAGCTGCATTCTTATTCTTCTGTGCAGTCTATGATTTCTACTCTCAAGGGAAAAACCACTTCTTCATCTACTTGTTTTGCCAATCGGTTGCATTCTTCCTCGTGGGCTTGGGATATTGTGGCACATTTGTGCCTTCCTAGAACTTTTATTCTTCAATAGATATATATTTTTCTAAACAAACCCATCATTACTTGTGACCTCTGGTAAAAGAAAGGGTTTTGTTGTTTGAGGTTTTTTAAAGGCTCAAGCATGTACTATTTGAAGCAAAATTTGCTTTGTAAAAAGTTTCACATAGTTATGGACAGTTTGATGTTTATAATCCAGTCTCTCTCACCATAGTAAGGATTTTTTAATCCTGTTGGGCATCAGATGGTATATACCAGTGTCGTGCAAGTAATTGAATTTATAAAGAACCACCAGTTCTGATTTTTGAAATATTTCAGAATTGGATACCTGCCGGTTTGTAGTCCTTTCAGAATCAAAGAACCATTGGTCCTGGTTATTTCAAACCCCTTAAAGAAACGGTGCTCTTCATGGAAGAATTGACAATGAAGTGGTGATTTTATGGTTGCTTATTTAGTTTCTTCAAAACAAGTTTAGAATTGTGGTTAATATAACAGAATCAGGTCTTTGATTCTGTTGAGAACTGCAGGTACGAATTCTAAGAACCACCCTGATAATGGAGTGGGGTCTGTTGTCTGTTCCTGTATCTAATGACAGCCCAACACTTGTACCTATATATACTTGTTGAATCTATTGTTGAGAAATGGGTGTCAATGTTCACCTCCTTTTTAATGAAAGCTTGTTCTAACAATTCCAACCTTCTATTACTCTCAAGGTTTTAGGGTTTATATAATATATTTGTACATAATTGAGGGTTATATATGTGTCTATGTACCACCCCTTCACAATGGCACTTTCTTTGTAAGAGGTTTCCTTCAATAATTTGTTAGTTGACTAGTTGGGCGACGGTGGAGAACTTACATGAGTTTGGGAGTTTGCAGCAGAAAATGAAGGAATGGGTTCATATTAAGTACTAAGCATATGTCTCTGAGAAGGTAGAGAACGGCATGACTGAGTCTTTCAATTGCTTCCCAGACAATGCAAGGATTTAATAATTTGTCAGAAATTTTTGGCAAAACATAACATATGCTTATTTATATCCTGGAGCTGGTGAACTTAATGGGTTAGATTGAAGAGACTGATACTACTTTGAAAATCCTTGCAAGGGTTACAAGATAATTACTCAATGTGCTCAACTTGGTAACATTCATGTTGAGTTCTAGCATGGTAGGTCATGACTACTGTACATGAAGGTCATGATCTGACACTTAAAGGTTATGACTTATGACTGCACTCATGGGCTAGACAAACTTCAAATGTCTACAGGGATGACCAATACCCAATAAATACACACATTTGGAGACAGCTTCAATTAATCCAAATTCTTCTCTCAGATCCCTCCCCTCACATGCTTAGAGATCTAGGTATCGTCACACTTGCTGTTATTTCCAATGTTAGGCTAGTGTTAAGCAACTTAAAATTAGCTTTGCTAATTCACAGTTAAAATTTTAACTTACATTAAATTTTAGGTGGCATTTGGCATGGCCTTGATGTTGAGATGACGTTATTAATCATTGTTAACTAATATTAAATCTTTGAAAAACATTGATTTCAAAGCTTAACACCAATGTTAAGTAAGGTTTCAAAAAATGGACAAATTAACTCAATGTTAACAAAGATCTTTGTTTATCTTCATTTTGCTTCCTCTTTTTCAAAACAAAGGGGGCATTTTTCTTTTGTAAGTGTGGATTAGTGATACACAATGTTTTAAATTTCCAAAACATGTTTTAAAAATTGGGTTGCATCTTCTTTTCTCTTTTAATTTCATTTACAATATTTAACAAAGATATCAACTTTTTTATAAAAATTAATGGCCAAATGTCAACCTTCCATATTCTTGAAAAATAATATATATCAAATATTCAAGGTGATTATCATGACCTAGATCATGAAATCTAGCAATTTTATTACAAAACACCTATACACAAAGGAATGAAATTACAAATCACATGTACCCAAGCTTGTTTCACTCAAACTCACCTTCATACTTTTCTAACTCTTTCTCTAAAGAAGCATCAACATCAATCAATTGTATCAAATTAGAAGGCAAAATACAACCCACCCTTGGATTGTTAAGCTAGTTTTTGCTTATAAATATTAACTTATCTAAATTATTTGATTATAGCCAGCATCCCTTCAGATTTATAAGTATCCCATTTAAGAAAAAACTCCTTTCAATTTCAATCTAGGATTGTTAAAAATCTAACAAACAAGAAAAACAACAATTGAAAACAAAGGATTTGTATATTATCCATCATTCCCAAGGACATTTAATGTTTTTTGCATCAACTTGGTGCCTCTTGAACATTTACAATTCTCTATTTGCCGACTTTTAGGCTTCGAAATAATCATTTCAAAAATGTTAAGATTGAAATCTTCAACATTTAATTAATCTACCATAAATTCAAATTTTGCATAGGGTGTAGTACATAGTGGCTCTTCAAAAGCATTGAAAACAAATATTGTTTATCATAGTCTTTCACAATGGAAACACCTCATCCTCCACCAATAAACAAAGAAACCAATCAAAGAGTTTTGAATCTTGGGTCTATATCAAAGATAACATGTTATGGGATTTTTTTTTCATATTTCCTGAAAAATGAAAAATCATCTAAAACCCCACATATTTCCTTTTTGATGTTACATGCAAGCATTGACAACTCCAAAGCCATACAAAAATCATATTCCATATATTACCCATAAGGAATGCAATTATAAATTCTACTTTGAGTTTCAAGGTCATGATAAATGCTACATGTAAGGCATCAAAAAACAACAAATGCTCATGGGATTAGTTTAACACACAAACGCTCACAATAGAAAAACAAATATCAACAAATATTTAATATATATGTTAAGTTAAAAATGAAGGAACATAATTAGTAATCATCATTGATGTCCCTATTATGTGACCTCCACTTTTTCCTTTGATAATGCAATATTTCCAATTTGCTTGCTTTGTTTTCATTACTTTGTGGAATCATGTTTCCTTCAATTTGCAAACTTGAATTTTCTTGAGTTTCTTCAACTACATCTTTTTCAAATTTAGTTTCATTTATGAATACTTCTCATCCTTCACTTCACATTAATGTATTTTCATTTGCATTGAACCCTTCCATTTTTCATATGAATGTTCAACAGGGCAAATGCCAAAAAAACTCAAACAAACAAATGATTTGCAAAGAATGAATAACAAGAAAACCAAAAAAAAGAAGGTGGACTTTTGGGCTGAGAGCATGATTTTAGGGTTTGAGACGGCCACCTCGTACTTGAACTCTTTATTTTTGGAAACCTTCCTACCCCCTTACCTAATATCCAGATAGGGAACTAATATCTTGCCCAGATTTCAGAATTTTGATTATCCAGATTTAAATCCAAATATTACATAGCTTCATCCCCAAAACTTTGAGATTCAACAGTCAACAATATGGGTCAGGAGTCCCAACAAGCTGGCTTTCATAAATATTTATATATATCTTGATGTAAGAGACCAAAATGAGAATTAGCCCCTTGGTAAAATTTACAGGTAAGAAAACCAAGGGCCAATATAGGTCAGGACAAGGTGGCAATCTAACTATGTAATCCAGATTCCATCACAAGATGCTTGTGATGCCAATATACAATGTGATATGTACAAGTTATTGGTTGCAAACTAACATCCAGCTGGGAAGCCTTAGTATGCCCTGCTTCTCAAGTTAGCAAAACCTTGCTCAGGGATTTGACCCAGTATGAAGGCAATTGTCTTGCATCTTTTTGCCAATGCCCAAATCAAGTAAGTGTCACAACATTATGGAATGAATAAACCATAACCCCCCAATTTCCTGCCTTACCTTCACTTTGCTGTACTTTCCATAACTGAACAGAGGTGTCCTCCTCAATTCTAGAGGCTCTCACTAAAAACCATCTCCTGAAACATAACACGAAACCATATTAGACCTCTCAGAACAAATAGAAATCTACTGCCACATGTCTTAAGCCACTTATGTGACTCTACAAAAGCATGCAGCAGATACTCACTTAGCTGGACACCATATTTCTAATCTTCAGGGAACAATGTAAATAATACCTTGCCACACACAGGGCAGTGCTTGCTGCGTTCCATCCAGTCATAAATACAGCTCAAGTGAAAATGATGCCCACACTCCATGGTTATTTTAGGATTCTCCTCATTGTAACCTGTGCCAACAAAAACTTTCTCACAAAATTCTGAGCCTCTCCCTCAAGCTTTGCAAAACAACATTTTATCTGATAAATGACTATCCAATTAGCTCTCTTCATTAGAACTCCTGAGGACCTCTGAATGCAGCAGTCTTTTATGAGCCCACATACCGTACACTGTGATACATGTAGGCAATTGGTGCTTTCAATGGCTTACAAACTAGCTTCTTACAACCCTCCAACCCTAATTAGACAAGAACTCAAGACAATGTTTGCACAGGAGGAGAAAGTTCCTGGTTGAGTACTGCTGCATATGGGCATACCAAGACTTCCAAGAAACCAGAATTGAAGGTGTGAATTAAGATGGAGGAAAATACTACCATCAAAACAAGTAGGGCAAAACTCTTCATCATCTGCAAGTGACTGCACAGAATCAACTTTTGGAAAACCTTTTGCTGATGGCACACACTTTCCCGACAAGTCAGGCCTATAACTTGGAGCTTGCTCCTCACGATCACCCTCTGCACCATTCCATCTCTGCAGGGGTGTCAAAGCTTCTCCTGCTCCATCTCCCACAAGGCTGCTACGGCACAGTGGCTCACCCTCCCCTGCATGCAAATGGCTCTTATTCCCCCGTGATATGAGACCATCACGAACTATCCGGGAGTACCGAGGGTCTGTATCATAAGGTAATGGTCGTGGAGGTGCACGGTAAGTCTCAGGAAGTGACATATCAGAGTTGATGCTTCCTATTAGTCCTGCTACTGGTGGGCCAGATACTCCTTGATTTTGAGTTGATGAATCTTGGATTTGTGAATCATCAAACCAGGTTGGGTACTGCTGCAGGTCCACATACAAACAGAAAATAAGTAAAGCATCCTCTTATCTCTTTAACGATTTACATTCTGTAAAATGGAAAGAAGGGGGTGTATATTACCATTTGAAGAAACCATTGCACACAGTGGCGCAAACAGAAGCAATTCTGGTAAACACTTCCAGTTGGATATGCCACATTGTAGTCCTCAAAATCATCTGGACTGAAACAGCAACACACTCCCCCCATATTCCGCACACTCTTCCTCCTCTCCTTTCCTCTGGGCACCTATCTGCCAAAGCCTTCTTCTCACACTTTCCTAATCAAAAATTTCCTTCCATCATGCGTCAAACTCTTGTCAAAAAACCATGTCCGAAACTGTACCCCTCCCTCTTGCACAAAGTAGTACCTCCAGAGCAGCAAGTTTGCTACTACTGTAGGCCATGTCTTTAAGATGCTTTCCTAGTTTTATGAGGAACAACCGCAAACACATCGGAAGGTGGCACACACATCTTCATTCGTATCTTCATTCGTACTTCAAAACTCATACAATCCAAGAGTGTTTGCCCGCAGAGACCTCACTGCAAAGCAACGTGGTCACAGGAACTTAGGGCAAACCAGCTTGCTATCAGAAAACTCCAAATGAGATAGAGGATGTCATAACCCTAAGGGCTAAGAAAATTTGAACATAGCCTTGTTCCCTGACACTTCCTTCCTAGACATACATGGAAGCGGCATACACAGGAGTGCTTCCATGTATGAAATCCCAACGAAAAACCAGAGATCTTGGTAAAAAAAAGTGAAGCGAACTGAAGCTCGGAAAATCGGGTTTCCATCCTCCTCTGCCGACTCTAGGTACTAAGCTCCGCCTCGGAAAACCTCCCTGGTTTCTTGCAAAAGTTCTGCGAGCATTTGCTCATGTTCTGCGATCATTTACTTCACAATTGAGGTAAGAAACTCACCGGATTAATCAGAAAAAAAAAATTCGAACACAGATTGGAAGCGAAATCAAGGCTGGAAATGCTTTTCTCCTGTAGGTAGAACCCGGATCAGCTTCTCCGCGTTAGGGTTTCAAGCTGTGCCCCAAACAAATGAAAGTCCACGACTGAAAACCACTACCAGGAAATACCTCAAGGTCAGTCTGTATAGACACATAGAGCTTCGAGCTCGGACGACATACACCACGAAGAATCGTGACAGACGTACAAGTCAGTCAGCTTGGAATTTCTCACTGAATTTCCCAACAATACCGACAGCCAAAAAAAGCCTGATTTAAAACAACAAAAAAAGGCGAAGCAAGAGAGCATCAGCTTGCTTCCCACACATGACGCAAACACGCAACATGAAGCAAGAAATCCATCGCAAATAAGGGCAACATGCACAAACGGAGCTGCGAGAGGAGAGACGGAGGGAACAGAGGGGGAGGAGAGAAGGAGAGAGAGAGAAAGAGAAGAAGGTAGGCGAGCGCAGTAAGTAGTAAAACATTTAATTACGGGACGGAAAATGCCCTAAAACGGTGAACAATAAATTACCTCAACAGTGAAAAACGGTCAATTGAAATTTTCCAACCCGTCGGTCGTGCTCAATACCGAGACACGTGGCATTTCAACCGGTTGCCGTCGGTATGACTTACCGGTAACCAACCGGCTGTACGTGATCGATGGAGTAGGAGAATGGTTCTCCGGAAATTATTTGTTGCATTATTGTTCCTGATGGATGAGAAAAATACACCAGCTGCAAATTATGGATGAGAAAGGGCTTGATTGCAGACCATATTTTATTAGATTCAAAAAGCTCATCTTGTGTACAGGCTTTAAAAATGAAACAAGTGTAGCTTGTGCCATTGGCCCAAGTGTGAACTGGTTTCCCAATTTCTTTTTCCTTCACAAACCATTTTTTGTAATTTAATTGAATTTTTTAATGACAAAAACTGTTCAAAATTCAATATCTCCCACACCTTAGTCCTAAAAATTTCCAAACCATTTTCATCAAAGCCTAATCATTAGGGTTTCCAACAACGCAAAGAAGGTGCCCAAATTCCCCTATAATTTTTAGTTTTGATTTAAATGAATTTAATGGATAAACTTGTTCAATATCCAATAACTTTTCCATTGTAACATGAAACATTATGAAAGCAACTCCATGCACCCTTACTCATCAAGATCAACAAGGAATTTCCAATTATATCAAGAGTGTAGCCAAAGGTGTCATGATTTAAAGAGATGTGACAAACAAAACAAGTAGTTCATTGCATAATGGCTCTGCCCAATGTTATATGACCATGATCAATATTTTATTCCAAAGGCCAACTCCTTAAGAAGGAAAATAAAGAATTTTTGAGAATTTTTTTTTTCAAAATTAAAAATTGAAAATTAATTAATTTTTTGGGAAGCATGTGCCAAACCTGCCAAGGGACAACAATATATGGAATGTTTAGAATCTAAAATTTTGAAAAGTAAAATGGTTGAATTTCAATGTGTGAATACTTTAAAACTAAAAATTGAAATTTGAAATCTTTATGTGAAGCACCTAGAATTTGAAATTTTGAAAACTGAAATGTTTGAATTTGGATGTGTGAATACTGAAAGTTGAAAACTGAAATTTAAAATCTCTTTGTGAAATGTTTGGAAGGAATCTGAAATTTTGAAAACTAAAATGTCTACATACTAAAAACTGAAATGTCTAATACTGAACCTAAAAACTAAAATGTTTAAATATTGAAAACAAAAAACTAAAATGTCTAAATATTTAAAAGTGAAATGTTTGATATTGAAAACTAAAAATTGAAATGTCCAAATACTAAAAATTGATTGCCTTACCAATTTCTACCACATCCAAGTTGGGCCACATGATTTCTAGCCACATAAACTTGTGGCATGTCTTGGCTTAACATTTTTTTGAAAGTGGTAGTAAATCTCAATCAATTTTGAACTCGTTTTTTTTTTTAAAACTATCACCCCAACTAGAGAATTGAAACCCTTAACCTACCAAGACTCCTAACTCCCAAATCCCCTTGTAACGCGCTCCCAAGCTCTTTGGTAGACTCAAATGTGAGTCTAAACTGAAAATAACAAAAAACTCAGGAGTTGGGGCACGCTCATTGGCTCGCAGCACTTTAGAAGGGTAGAGGGGCGTGCTGGAACTCCGGGATGGGACTAGGAAGATTGACAAATGCTTATTCACTCACACATACCTAGACAAAACCAAACAACAAGTTGGTTAGTGCATTGTTAGAGCACCTTTGGTGCTAAGATGAACCATGGGCAACTCGAACTCACAAAACTCACCACAGCCCGGACTTGGGGGAAGCCACCACCTTCCCCCTTATAGTATACTTTGTGGTTACTCACAAGGCCTACATCCAAATGGCTTTTTGCCTCGGGACTCCCAAATGGGAGTCCCGAAATTGCCAAAGTTGGGAGTCCCAACTTTGGGGCCCCATAACTTTGCGTGCAGACCTTGGATTGAGATGAGTATCAAGCAAAGTTCTAGCCCTCATCGAGAGCTTTCCAACGACGTGTTGCATGCCATTTGCACGCAATGAAATTAGGTCAATTCCTGACTTGTAATGGTCGGGAGTCAAACTGCCAATTTGACTCCTGACCTTTCTTTTGGCCATAACTTATGTTTTAGATGTCCAAATTGGCGATGCAAGCCCATTTTAAACATCTACGTTTCAAGAGCTTTTCAATGATATAAGGAACGCCTCAAGCCATTGAAGTTTGACCCCTACAATCCCCCTCTGAAAATTCGGGAATCCACCGGGACTCCAACTACCAAAATGAAACTCCCTTAAGGTGTGAGGGTTCATTCCCTCACACTCTCTCACACTCCTAGGAGTATGTTGTGTGACTCCCGACTTCTTTCTTGGCCCCCAATCTTGTAAACCCTTTCCTTGGTCACAAGCTTAAGGCTAGGGTTATGACATGTCTTGGCTTAATATTTTTTTGAAAATGGTAGTAAATCTCAATCAATTTTGAACTTGTTTTGTTTTTTAAATATCACCCTAACTTGAGAATTGAAACCCTTAACTTACCGAAATTCCTAACTCCCAATTCCCTTTGACCTCCCAGTTATATGTGTTCATGATGCACCCCCAAGCTCTTAGATGACTCAACTACGAATCCAAAGGTGAACAACGGAAAGAGAAAGAATTAGGATGTGTTCCCTGGCTTGCAACACTTCAAGGGTAGAGGGGCGTACTGGAATTTCGGAATGGGATTAAGAAGATTGACAAGCAATTCAATCACTCACATGGACCTACACAAATCAAACAACAAGTTGGTTAATGCATAGTTAGAGCCCTTTGGTCCATGGACGAGCCACGAGTAACTACGGACTCACAAGACTCACCATGGCATGGACTTGGGGGAAGCCACCACCTTCCCCCTTATAGTATATTTTGTGCATGGCCACGAGACCAGCACCCAAATGTCATTTTGTCTTGAAACTCTCGTGACTCTGAATCGCTTTGACCCTTAGAATCGCTTTCTAAAAATTCGAAAATCCATTGGGACTCCAACTCCCAAAATGGGAGCTCATTTGGGAATGTGAAGGTTCATCCCCTCACACTTTCCTTCACTCTCAGGAGCATGAGATGTGACTCCCGGGCTTCCCCCTTGGCCCACACCCTTGCAAGCCCTTACCTTTGCTATGAGCCCAAGGCTAAGGTTACGACAATCCTATTCAACAAACACCTATAATTCAAATTCAACTAGCAAAAAGAGTTAGGTGAAGTGTGATGATATATATGAATAAGGATTGTGGGAATAATTACTTTGGAAATAATCGCATAGTTTGTTTCAAGAACAAATAGTAACGTGTGACTCTAAAACATTTGAACTAAAGAGACCACTTGATCCTAATAAGACCTGCAGTTCCATCACAATAGACAACATGATCATTCAAAAATAAAAACATCCTTGTGTGGTTCTTGAGGGTTTTGAAAGTAGGGTTTAGGGTTCAAAATGCACTTTCAACTATGTTTTTGTTGTTTTCATAGTTGTTTTCCATTGCAACATTTAATAGTGTAAAATCATTATGCAATTGAGGGAAGGAAGCACATTTTTGCTCACCTAACAAATAGCAACAAGATTTTAATGCAAGGATGCTGGTTACATCCAACTTTTCTTTCTCCATTTTTTGGTCACAACTTGCACCCATTGTGTGCAAATGAGGAGAAAAAAAATTATAATTAGGGCAAGCAAGAATTTTTTTTTTTAACATTAGAATATTATGGGTCATGTTATTTCACCAACAAGTTCATGGCATACAAATAATCAATGAAAGTAAAAAAGTCAATGGATTACCTTTCTCTACTGTTCACATTGCACAAAGAGGAAATAAATTAATCTCCACCTTCCAAATGATGTCTTTTCCAATGACCCTTAGTAATGCAAGGGTGATGGCACAACAAGAAAAGACGAAAGCAAATGGGAGGTTTACATGTTAATGTAGCATTCATTACCATAATCAACACCTTTGCCAGAAACTCCCCAACAATACCATTCTAGACAATGTTATTATTTGTTCCAACCTTTATTGCATCACTATAATTACCTTGCCACCCACAATCTCTTTCAACCATTATTCTCATACACACAACCAATATTATAACCACTCACGACATTTCAAGAACAACATAAAAAATGGCCAACATAAAGTTGTTTACAAAACATCAAGGTACAAACCCACTTTGTCATCTAGACTAACACTTACTACTTAGTGTTGTAAGCATTAAATTGTTCATCCAACACTAGAATCCAAGCACATAAGCCTTCAAACAGGATTAAGACAATGACATATTAGCTGAATGGAATTGTGACACAACTAAGAAAACTACTTTTTGAACATTCCACAATGGATGTCAAAGGAAACTCACTAGCAATTACAATCAGCATCATCATCATGTATAGTTTTCATGTTCCCTTTTTATGGTCTTCATCTCTAATCTAGGTTTTTTAAAGCATCATTTTTACATAAAAGGATGGTAAACAACATAAGGTAAAATAAATAAAAGTCTAGAATTACATTTTAACCTTAAATCCTAAACCCTAGAATTGTTAAACCTATATGTTTTGTTCTCTTTTTTTGATGGGGGTAAGAGAAATCTTGAAATTTAAACTACAAAATAGAAAAACCTATTCGGTTTACTTGCAAAAGATTAGCTAATCCAGCAAAATGTGCCATCATCATGTTAAATACAAATTGTAAGACATTAAATCATATATCAAACAAGACCTCACAAATACTCATTATAAAAAATCACGGTTTATTTGACAAGAAAATTAAACCAAAAACCAGTCATTTTAACATTTGGTCAATTTGATCACTTAATCATACTAAACAAGTTGATTTTGAACACATCCAACTTGACTAGTGTTTTTTTTACTTACTATAAAATGGTCTTTTTGACAAGTCAAATTAGACAAAAAAATTGGCCAACAAGAAAAATTTAACTAAAAAATAGTTTAATTTATAAATATAAAAATGTAAATATTAAATAAATAGTATGTACCTACCTACCGACCCACCCATGACCTATTTATCCACCATGGTCACCTACCTACCTATCCACAATCCATTTAGGTACTATACATTTATACACATGTACAAGGTATATATACAAATATACATATTCCATTGACATTATTACAAAAGTGGGGTGTAGTTCATTAGCCTAAATCATTATGGGACCTTAAAAATGAAATAAATTCACTTTATTTTAATGATTTATTTTAGTTAAAGTTATTTCACTATAATATCACTTTTTAAACATCATGTTTCACTATTAATTGACATAATTCACTATTATAATTTACTGTGATAAATAGGTTTATTTTTATTTTGCTTTAAATACCCTATGTTATTTTATGATATAACTTATATTATTTTAGGCTACCTTAATTATTCTAATTAATATCTTAAATTATTATATGTTATTATATTTTAATTTATCTTACCTATATTATTATAAGTTTCTTACTTTAAATTATTTTGGATTAAATCATTCATATAACCTTCGGTTATACCTTAGGTTATTTTATTTTAAGTTAATATATGTTATTTCAAATTATACTTTAAGTTATTCAAAGTCATTATATTTTATGTTATTTATCAATTATTTTATCATAAATATAACAATTTAAAATAATCTAAAATATAATATAATGACTTAAGGTTTAAAAAACTAAAATAACCAATAATAGCCTTTTAAAAATATTTAAAATAACCATCAATAGTTATAATATAATTTAGAATAACCAAAAATAACCATTAATAGAATAGGCACCAATAGCCATTAATAAAATAAGCATTAATAACCACCAATAAAATGGCCACCAAAAGCCATTAACAAAATAAACACTAATAACCACCAATATATTAACCACTAATAACAATTAATAAAATAAGCACTAATAAACACCAATATATTAGCCACCAATAGCCATTAATAAAATAAACACTAATAAGCACCAATACAATACCCACCAATAGCCATTATTTAAATAAACATTAATAACCACCAATAGAAGAACAACCAATATCCATTAATAAAATAAATAATAATAATCACGAATAGAATAGTCACCAATAGCCATTAACAAAATAAACATTAATAACCACTAATAGAATAACCACCAATATCCATCAATAAAACAAACAATAATAATCACCAATAGAATATCCAACAATAGCCATTAACAAAAATAAGCACTAATAACCATTAATAAAATAGCCACCAAGAGCCATTAACAAAATAAACACTAATAATTACCAATAAAATAGCCACCAATAGCCATTTAATAAAATAAACAATAATACCCACCAATAGAATAGCCACCAATAGTTATTTAATAAAATAAATAATAATAATCACTAATAGAATAGCCACCAATAGTCATTTAATAAAATGAACACTAATAATCACCAATAGAATGGCCACCAATAGCCATTTAATAAAATAAACAACAATAATCACCAATAAAATAGCCACCAAATAGCCACCAATAGCCATTTAATAAAATAAATAATAATAATCACCAATAAAATAACCACCAATAGCCATTTAATAAAATAAAAAATAATAATCACCAATAGAGTAGCCATTAATATCCATTTAATAAAATAAAAAATAATAATCACTAATAGAATAGCCTCCAATAGCCATTAATAAAATAATTCCACCAATAAAAAATTTACTGATAATCATTAATAAAATATCTACCAATAGCCATTAATAAAATAAACACAAATAACTACCAATAAAATAGTCATTAATAACCATCAATAGGCACCAATAGCCATTAATAAAATAACCATAAATAATCACCAATAAAATAATTACCAATAACCATTAATAGCCATCATTAAAATAACTACCAATAGCCACTAATATAATAGCCACTAATAGCCACCAATAAAATAACCACTAATAATCACCAATATAATAACCAATAATAGCCACTAAACCAATAGTCACCAATAAAATATATAGCCACCAATATAATAATGAACAATAGGCACTAATATAATAAACACAAATAGCCTATAGTAATATAGCCTAGAATATCCAATAATAACATAAGGTGAAATAACCTTCAATAACCAAAAGTAACCAATAATAATCTTACGTAACCAAAAAAAACTTATAATAATTGCAAATAAGCTAAAATGAAATAACTTACAATAGCATAAAATAACCTAAAATAACCTACAATAGTTGAAAATAACCTAAGGTGAAATAACCTTAAATAGCCAAAAATAACAAAAAATAACCAAAAGTAACTTAGAATAACCGAAAGTAACCTAGGGTGAAATAATTAAAAATAATCAAACATATTTGAAATAATTAAAAATAGCTCTAAATAATGTAGGGTAAAATAAATGAAAACTATGAAAATTAGCCCTATAATAATTGAAAGTAATTTAACATAGGTAGTACTATTATATTAGTAAAAAATTCAACCATATATTAGACTTTTTTTTCTTCAAAAGAA
>Ga0209208_10002266_pt1 | contig 27545 bp, 18 predicted proteins | sample S1TSphfallax_3_FD_187694 | JGI IMG/M metagenome (GOLD analysis project Ga0209208, IMG submission 187694) | Host-associated microbial communities from peat moss isolated from Minnesota, USA - S1T2_Fd - Sphagnum fallax MG (SPAdes) (version 2) | ecosystem: Host-associated > Plants > Peat moss >...
GGGGGGGGGGGGGGGGGGGGGGGGGGGAAGGTTTTTATATTCGCCTCTGGTGCGATGGGAGAGGGATGCGATCCGACCATCATTCCTTCCCTTCGGACGGCTACGATGCTTTGTGGAGATCAGGTCCTGGTTTGTACACCTGGCCGGTGCGAAAACCGTGGTGGTCCAACCCCGTCACAGACTGACACCGGTTGCCGGTTGCTTCACCGGCCTCTCCCTCCCCCACCCCCCAAAACCCCCATCACAGACAGACTGATAGACTTACTGAATTAATATATATGATAATGTTTAAAATGAAGTATTTGATAAATAAAATGTAATGTAACATATTATCTGAACAAGTGGGGTGGCTTGATGGTAAAGGTGTTTGTTTCCATTCCAAAGGTCAAGGGATTAAACGTCATGAGTGGTGTTGTGTGTGGTCAACAATGGTATGTTGACCGAATATTCCCCTATCGAATTCCTAAAATAAGTACATAGGTTGATTATGTGACTTATTTAAGTTATGTGGCCACCTTAAACCTTAATTATTTACCTATTTTCATATCTATTAACCACAAAATAATTGTCAAAAATAATTTTTTTGAGACATTAATTTTTAAGTAAAAATGTTGAGCAAAAAATCATTGCATGAATATTGATATTTTTATTTGATCAATTTAAATCAATTTAAGCCAACAAATGACCATGAATCAAATTTGTCATGTTCAAATTGACTTCTCCAAATGATGGATTGATCAAATTGGCAAAATTTGTTCAAAAAATGACTTTTTTTTAATATTAAATTTGTAGTAAAAAATACATAATATCTTTTTGTGAATTGATTAAAATGAAAACATTATGACCATTATAATTGAAGAAGAAACAAAACCATTAATATTGTGAAATTTAATGAAATGCAAAGGTTTAGTGCTTGAAGAATTTGATGCAAATGTTTGGAGGAGTGTTTGTATTAGTTTTGTGATGTTTCCAATTGGTGAAGTCATTAAAAATAAGATTTAACAAAATTAGCTACATATAGAACACATTGGATGGTAAAATGTTTTAAAGTATTTTTACATTATCGCTACTTATTGGAGCCTATGGTAAAAATCTAACAATGTTTAAAGTTCTTTTCCAAAATTTAACAAATATAGGGGTTTTTTCAAAAAATCCTTGGTTGATGTTGCTAGGCCATTTTTTTTGCAAAATGATGAAAATTTGCCCCCAAAAAAAATTTGGTTTGGAGTCTTGTAGTTACATTTAATAGACTAGAATCAGAATTGATGGGTCCTTATTTAACAAGGTTGATGATGTGAAAATTTGAAACATGCTTCAAAGTTTTAATACAAAAATGGGGTGTGGTTCACTACCTTAAATCACTATGGCACCTTTAAAATGAAATAGGTTCACCCCGCCTTAGTCATCTCACTTTGACTAAAATTAATAACAATGCCATTATGTAGTAATCATTTTTCATTGCTAGTTGACATAATTGATCATAATAATTAAGTTTCTTTTGATGTTGTTACTTTAAATGCCCTAGGTTATTTTACTTTACATTATTGTACCTTAAATTATAGCTTAGGTTATTCAAAACTATACCCTAAGTTATATTCTAGGCTATTCATTTTATTTTACCTTAGGTTGTTATACCTTAAACTTTACCTTAGACTATTCTACCTTATGTTATTTTAGACAATTTTAAGTTATACTCTATTGTATTTTAAGTTAATTTAGGCTATACTTTAAACTATTTTACCTTAGGTTATTGATGTTGTTATTATTATATCCTAAACCATTATAATGTGTGTCTTAGGCTATTGTACCTTAGGTTAATTTTTAAAAAATCATATTACTTTAAATTATTTAATGTTATTTAACGCCATTTTGATTTATCTTATTATAGTTTATTATACCTTAAGCTTTTAAAACTATTAACCCTAACTTAAAATATGCAAAAATAACTTAGGGTGGAATAATTTATAATAGTAGGGAATAAACTATGGTAGCCTAAAGGGAAATAATGTATAATAGTAAAATAACATAGGTTATAATAACCTATAATAATTTAAGGTGAAAATATCATAAAATACCCAATATTAAACTAGGGTATAATGGTTTAGGATAATTTAAGGTGAAATAACCTATAATAGTTAAATAATAGTAAAAAAAAACTAGGGTAAAATAATTTAGGCTAGAATAACTTAGAATAACGTAAGGTGAAATAACCTATAACAACCAAAAATAGCCTCGAATGGACTAACCTAAAATAACTTAGGGCGAAATATATAATAGTGGAAAATACTTAAAGGTCAAATAACATAAAATAACCATGAATATCCTTGAATAGCCTAAGGTGGAATAACAAAAAAAAAACCCAAACATTGGGAATTATTATAGACTAGGTTTTAAAACTAATCTTAATTATTTTTAGACTATGTGTAACCCATTATATAGGCTAAGTTTTAAGGCTAGTCCTAACTAACCATTCATATGTTATTATAAGCTATTCATAGCCTAATGTAAGTTATTCTAGGTTATTATTAAGTTAATATAAATTATCCAAGGCTATTATTAAGTTATTTTAAGCTAGTTTTTAAAGCTAATTTTCAAGCTTTTGTACATAGGTTATTATACCCTAATGTATTCATGATTATTTGAAAAAAAGTTTGATTTTTATAACTCCTTGGTTTTAACTTGTAAAAACTTGGAATTTTCACAAAGACAAACAAGATTACTCAATGTATGAACAATGAACCACAATGAGCATGAAACCACCCAAATTTCGATTTACCCTTTTGCCCCATTTTGATCAATTCAATGCCTTTAGAATCTAGATGTCAATATTTATTCAATATTGACTTTCCCTTTTCAATCTTTCTTGAAGTTCATTTTGCACAATGCACATTACAAAGTCATCTAGTGTAGGTTATAAACATTCAAAATGCACAATGCAATGATGCACAAATGAATTATGATGCATAAATAGACTTACTAGGTCCTCTTGGGTGGTGGGCCTCTTGAGACTTTTGGTTGCCATTTAATCTTGCTACTTGTGCTTCAACCTTTATGTTCACTATTCAAGTTTCAACAATAAACTTGTAAACAGAGTCAAGAGTTGACTTGTAAGGACTCAGTGGTCAACCACTAATGGTTACCCATCTTGCAATTTGTTGTTTGAGCCTTGCGGGCTTACAAGTTGCAATGCCAAAACTTGAAGCTTGAACTAGCTTCTAACTTCTAGGTTCCATTTGCACAATTTAAATTCTAGACTTTAGAAATTGTTTAGATCTTGTAAGAATTAAGAGCTCATAGCACCTACATGACATGAATGCCATTAAACCTTATCTATTAAACTAACATCTTTCTAGTTTTAGTAAAAACAAAATCATGAGAAAATCTCAAGTCTTCAAGGACATGGGGTGGTGAACCTTAAAGGATCAATATGGTGGGAGAGGTGAACATTACAACAATCTACTATGTAAATGTGGTGAAATCTCGAATCATGAAAGTTGTGATCAACATGAATGGAAGACACAAGAAGGTGATTTGCTACAAACCCTAATGTTTTGCAATGCAAATGTAGCCGCTCCATCCCCAACCATTGACAATTGAAGTGGCTAGAGGGGATCAATTTTTGTGGCGTTCCTATGACCTAAATCTATGGTCTTGGTGGCTTTGGCGAAACAACTTGATCTTTTTTCAAAATTGCCTACTCAATCTTTGCACGCCCGCTTGTCATGGAGACTTTTGGCAAAAATTCGCATGTAAAACAAACGCTGCCTAACATGCTTGCTTGCAATTTACCCAACATAGTTGGTCGGGGCTTGACCATTCCCTAGTAAGTAACCGTTTGAGGAAAAAAACACTGGGGTGGGGAACAGTCCTGAGAATGGGACCAAACGAAAACTACACAGGTCCTTAGTTTCACAGGGAGAGCCAACAAAATAGGGTGCAGGTAGGACCTGCCCTGAAAACTAAGGTTGGAGGCCGCAGATTATGTCATCTTTTTTACCACATTATACGACATAATCTTCCAATGATGATCATACAGTCCTAAGCAATGATCAAAATGTAGTCTGTTGAATATTGATTTTGTGTTAAATCATTGAATTTGCCATCCCTGACCTTAATGGCATGGAATGGCCTCACCCTTGGTATGTGACCCTGCACTTGGATGAGGTGGACCAGTCAAATGCAATGGATCCACTCGAAGATTGCTGTGACCCTGAAAAAATGCACATTTTTCAGAGACCTGGACGAGCTCGGGAACAGTGTAATGAATATAGTCAAATCGTATTTATTGACTGCTCCTGTTTTAGATTCGCTCATAGTTTGATTGGTCCACCAGGTGCTTTGCTATTACTAGTCTCTCACCTATTTGCAGGATCCATTTGTGGATGGTCTGGTCTGTGAAAGCAAGGTATTGTGGTAAGTGGGTCCATTGAATCGCAGTCGATTACCTTTTGCAGGTGGTCAGAGGAACAAAAATCCTCTAAATGCGCTTTGCGGAAAATGGTACCGGTTTTGCAGCTTGGGGTCTTTCTTTACAATGACGTCTTCTTGTGAGTGGGAATTGCCTCGAAATCATCTTCGGACTCATGCGAATTTTGTTCTTCTTGGGCTCTTTCCCAACTTTCTTGGATTTAGGGTTGAGATGGATCCGTGATCATGGAATTCTTTTTGCCGGCGATGACTAGAGATAGTCACGGCGGGAGGGAGGGGAAGGAGGAAGGGAATTGCGGGCATTGTTGGATGTTTTGAGAGCATCCGGAGATCAAAATTACAAGCCAGAATAGCTCCCGGAGACAAAACTAGGGTTTTGGATGTCATTAGGGTTTCCGTTTCTTCGGCAATGCTTTTGTGTTTCACCGGTTGAAGAGTGTTAAGCATCAGTATGAGAGCATTGAAGGGGGAGAGGGTAGGAGAGCGCCTCAGGAAGGCGGATGAACGGGATCCAGAAGGAGGTGAAAGACATGCAAATAGCACAGGGATGCGACCTGTAGCTGCTCCCACTGCCAGCCGACTGTGGTGGGGGAAATTCGTCCAGTTGGGTATAATTGCTATTGTCCTCACTGAATGTGTCTTCATCATCCACCTCCATGTTTTAAATTCCCCTTTTCAATCTGTAAATACTTCTTACTCCAACTCCCTCATCCCCGATCATGGAGGCTCCATTATTGGCAGCAGCTGTAGCGAGGAATGGCTAGAAAAAATGGACAGAGTGAACTACACCCGTGATTTTGTAAAGCAGCCAGTGCTTATTGTGAATGATGATACACAGGCAAATCTTCCTCACTGACTCTTCTCAATCTACATGCTTTTGTAACCTGAAAAGCAGTCTTGTAGTGCTGAAGGATTCAAAGAATCAAGTTGCTGATCAAAGTTGTAAATTCTAAGCTTCAGATCGCCTTTCATGAAGCAGGTATTGGGTTGTCACCACATACTAGTGGTCATATATGTCCATCTCTGATTGTCCAGTTTTGGTCTGAAATTGGATGTTCTGTTCTGCAATTTGCAAGTCCCGAGCTTTGCTTTACCAATTGGGATATTGACGGGCCTTCATTGGACTGTAACCAATTCCCTGAAATGAGCTTACAGAAGCAGTGACAGGGCCAGGGCTCTTACATAATCTGTATAGAAGCTGATGGCGATGTGTGAAGATGTGCATGTAACAACCTTGGGAAACTCAGTGCATACTTACAAGCTTTTTGGTACACAGGAATGGAGCACATGTGCAGTTCCATGTGTATTCCACACCAATGACAATGGTCCAGCAGATGGAACGTTTGGAGTGAGGGATGGTGTTCCTCGAATCATGCGTTCCATGGAATCGTCAGCCTACTATCCTGATCATGAACTTGAGAGTGCACGAAGGTGGGTAGATAGAATCTTCAGTATGGGCTGTTTTGGCTTTTCAAATTAGACTTATTGGTCTAATTGCCATGACTTTGGAAATGGGTTGCTCATATGGGCATTTGACATTACCTGGGTACTATGTTTCTTGTGTTCAAGGGTTTTATGATTCGCTTTTGCAGGAAGGGTTTCACAGTGGTAATGACAACAAGTTTGATGTCAGATGTTCCAGTTGGCTATTTTTCTTGGATTGAGTACCCTGTCATGGACCCACCCCAACCAAAGACAAAAACTGCTCTGGCGGCTGCTTTCATTTCTAACTGTGGTGCTCAAAATGGACGTCTCCAAGTTTTTAATTTGTTGCAAAAAGAGGGCATCACAATTGACTCTTATGGAGCCTGCAATCAAAATATTGCTGGGGGCCGTGGTATTAGCATTTCCAGAGTTCTTTCTTTGTTGTACACTCTTTCAAACTAAATTGAGCTGAACATGGGGGTTGTTGCATCAGCCGATTTTTCCAGTGCCCAGTGTATGAGAAGTTGTGTGCTCCAACACTAGTCATGAGAGACAACTTTCAGATGCTCTGAATTGAAGAGTTTCTGGCTCCTCTGAACAGCATGGAGGGAGTTGGGGTTTGAACATGCTTGTTGTATATGGGTGTAGGGGTAGACAAGCTGGAGGCATTGCAAAAGTACAAGTTCAGTCTTGCATTCGAGAACTCCAATGTGGAAGATTATGTCACGGAGAAGTTCTTTCAAGCACTTGTTGCAGGTACTGTGTTAGCGAATTTGTGTAGAGAATTTGAAAGTTAATTCTATTACAGAGATGATAATTGATCATTTGATATAACTTTGCCCCTGACCATGTGTTCTTAACTTGGAGAGAGGTAACTTCTGGAAGACTTGCCATTGGAATCCACACATCAGTATCTGTTAGCCATGTAACCCTTCAAGATGTTGGAGTGGTGGTAGGATCCTGATCACTCTCCTCCTTTGTGGAATGAATTTCTATCTAAAGGTGCCTACAAGTCAAGTGTATGGTTTTAATTCAGCTGCTGGGTTGAACTAGTGTCAAAGTAGACACAAAAAAGGTTATGGTCCTTGAACAAGATTCTTGATTTAGAGTGGCTGCAAGTTTCTCCTTGAATGGATTCTCCAGACTCAACATTTCTGCACACAGCTCAAATGAGACAAGAACATGTCCTGGGGTGTATTTTGAGTGTTAGCTGCCATCATGACTGAGTCTTCTCATTTGTAGCTGATGTTGACTTTTTCTGGAAGTCTGAAGGCAGATAAGGATTAAATTGGATCCTCATTATTCTTGATGGTGATGAGGCATGATTTAACTTCAGGGAAACTGATTGATTTTTTGTGATGACAGGATCAATCCCTGTAGTGGTTGGGGCACCCAATATTGAAGAGTTTGCCCCTGCACCTAACTCATATCTGTACATCAAGGATGAAAATGAGGTCAAATCTGTGGCAGCAAAAATGATGTTTCTGGCAGGAAATGCAACAGCTTATGATGAGGCTCTCCGGTGGGTCTTTTTCCATGCAGTGTGTGAATAATGGACACTATACAACTGGTCTGCTTTAACCAGCCACCAGTTCATTTAGTTATTGAGTTAGCAACTGAACTAAAATTCTGGCTATGAGTATCTGTCAACATTCAAGGAGATGAATATGGGCAAATTAACTGCATATCTTCAATATTTCTGAGATCTATGTCTGGTCATAGTTAGATTTTGGTGAGATTTGATTTGGTGACATGTAGGTTACTTGGCCTTGTGTCAGGCACCTTGAAACCTGTGCCCTGGGAATCTTTCACCACAATTTCATCAAAGGTCAGAGTTGGATTGTGTGATTGTATCATGATACATAAAATGTGTCCTGAGAATCTTCCACCACAATTTCATCACAGGTCAGAGTCTGTTTCTGTGCCAGTATTGTGATATGTGAATTGGTGTTTTGAACAGGTGGAAGTATGATGGCCCTTCACTCTCTTTCTTGGCTTTAGTGGATATGGCAGTTGTGCACTCCTCATGCCGCCTTTGCATCCATCTTGCCACCAGAATCCACAGCAAAGAGGAAGCATCTGTTGCTCCACAACGTCCTTGTCAATGCAGCCATCGATCAGGCACTATACATCACTTGTATGTGCGTGAGCGGGGTCGCTTCAAGCCAGAGTCTATTTTTCTCGAGTAAATCCCAACCTCTTGCATTCTGTGTCAACTCCTTGGTTCCAAGGGATTAACAATGATATTTGAAAACATTCCTTTATTTCAATGACCAGAAAGGAGATGATCTCTCAACTAGTTGTGCTAGGATTTATAACTGTGCCTAGGTGGAAATTATGCAGATGTCCAGGATGAGAGCAAACTTTGGTACTTAAGAGCTTCAGAGGGTCATTGGTACCATGCAAACATGGAGGTTTAGGATTACTAAGTTCTGAAAACGTGAAAATTCTTGTGTCTCATTTTTCCTGTGCATGTGCAGAGAATCAAATCTCACCCTGGAGGGGCTGGTGGAGGCAGTCTTGCAGAAGTTCACTACTATCCAGCATGAGCCCATCTGGAAAGGGGACCGACCGGAAATGATCCGAGGAGACTCAAATCTTCGAGTATATCGCATCTATCCTGTTGGTCTTACTCAAAGGGAGGCACTCTACTCATGGAGCTTCAAAAGTGATGAGGGTTTCAAAGAGATTGTGAGACAACATCCATGTTCCAATTTTGAAGTCATTTTTGTATGAGCTCTTAACAGGTTGGCATCTTTCTCAATCCTGAGAGCACTTTTATTGGCTAGTTGATTCTGCAGAGAACCAACCTTTTCAAAATTACCTCTTAGGGTATGAATGTCTGATCCCAAGCCCAAATACAAAAGCCATCTACATTGGTTCACAGTAAGCTTATCAAGCAATAGTTGGCTGGTTCATTTTGTTACCAACCTTTGAACAAAATGGATTAGTCTTGAACAACACGAGTAGTTTATTGGTGTTGCCAATTTCTGTTAGAGCTCACATCTTGAATTTGGACAGAAATACATTCACAGTTACACAGGCGTGTATTAGCTGTTCAGACTGGAAACTTGTTGGATCATTGTCTTGCGATCAATTTGGTCTGCACAAATGGTGCCAAATGCCTTGGGAGTTCCAAGTCTAAGAATATGTAGAAGGAGGGTCTAGTCTAGGTACCGGCAGGAGCTGCAAGCTTTCTTGCAGAAACAGAAGAAAATGGGCACCTGTAGCACTGTGCAAAGTGTCTATGCAAAGGAGTTATTGCCATTAGTCTTCAATGGGAGGATTTGCTTTATTTGAAAATCCCTTGCTTCCAGTATGTGCTGTAAGCAGAATATCAGTTCCAGTTGTTGTTCAATGTCATAATTGCTGCATTTGGGTATTTCTTGAATGTGAGAAAGTTATTGCTGACAGACTTGGGTACTGGCTAATAACTAAATACCATACTTGCCACTCACAATTGGTGTTAAATTTTTTGCAAAAGGTTTGGCCAAAAAAGAGGAAAAAATTTAGTTGTCTTTCTCAGAAATCTAGAGAACCAACTCCCAGCTTGTCACAGCTCTCAGACTGTCCCTGCCACTAGATTACCAGTATAGATGCAGAAGATGAAGTGCACCATGTGTATACTGCTGGGAATTCTGAAATATTCAAGTTGGGCCTGCTGGACCCCTTTTTGAAATAATTAAGTAGTTTGATAAAAAAAGCTGTCAATTCTTAATGGAGGCATTCTACCAATTTTGTGCTAGTATTTACCTGTGTTGTGCAGTTCTTCCTTTTTGAGAGAACCTCTGTTCTTGGTTTTTGTTCTTTAAGAAAATTTGGAAGTCTTTGGGTGTGAGTTTGAGCCTAGTTCCTTTCATTTTTAAACCATGTGGTTTTGGTTTTGACACATTTTTTCAAATTCAAGAACCTCTAAGCCTGGTTCAAAACTGGGTCTGGTTTCATGTACACATTACACTCTCCCCTATTCTAAGTTTTGCAAAGTTTTATAACAAATTAGATTTGAGGTTTATATAGGTAAGAGTTTAATAATTAATGAAAACAAATACTTTGAAGTTGAGCCCACTTGTCACCTTTTTTAGAATAGAATAAACTTGACCAGTTAAAGAACTTGTCCTTCATTTTAAGAGTGTTTTTTCATAGTTTTGGTTTCAGGTTTGGATCTAGCAAAAGAGAAGTTCCTCGGTTTGGTTCTTGTGTTCGTTCTAATGTTGGTTCTAACAAATAGATGTGAGCTTGGGCTTAGGTGACAAGAACCTAACTTTGAACCCCCAATATTAACACTAGAAATCAAATTCTTTCACAACATTAGTATGTATTAGACTAAAGTATGGAAAGTGTGGGTATACACAAGTGTTAGGTGATTTGATGATGTTGTTAATAGTCTCTGGTCTTGGGTTTTCAAAAAAATTCAAAATCCAAGAACCTTCAATTTTGAGGGTTTTTTAAAAATAAAATTGAAAAGCTAATTAGTTTCATGAAAGAATTAAATGTTTAGAGTAGGTTCTTCAATGGGCTCCTTGATTTTGAGGATCATTGTTCAAGCATATATATATAGCTGACCCATACATGTGAAAATGAAAGAATTGCACAACAATGGCATTGACAAGTTTATGATTGATCACGTACCATTATGGTAATGTTATGTAAATTTTCAATTTTTTAAATGATATAAGTTTCCAAGAAATTATCAACTTTACATATCATTACGGTATGAAATATAATTGTATTTGTAATCCATTTCGTTGTGGGGGACAATTGCATGAATATTTTCTTTGAATGTTTTGTTCTTTTAGATATTCATTGAATTCATTTCAAAAATGAATTCTCCCCCTCTTCCATTCACCTTAAAACATTTGATGCTCATGTCTTTTTCTTCTCATATTTGTGTTTTATCAAATAAACTCACATTTTCCTTATGTGGTCATCAATGAAGTTATTGTAATAGCTTTTTTCAATGGACTTCATATTTGTGATCAACACATTTGAATGGATCATTTTTGTGAACCTTAGTTCACCACTATTGTTGCCCAAGTCCTAAGTTGTTCATTTTTCCTTCAATTTAATTTTTTAAATGTGAGTAATAATTGCATTTAGCAAGTTATAACAATTTCGGCTTCTCAAGCTATTCAGAACTTCATAATTTTAATTTTGTTAAAAAGTCAGCGTTAAATTTGGTAATTATCTTCACTGGTAAAATTAAGAGGTAAGAATGTATTCAATTATGGTAAATGTTAATATTCTAACACTATTTTATTGTTGAATTTTGTATTTTAGCATATTATTTTCAAACATACAAAGTTTGTAATAACAACAATTACAAAAATCAAAAGTAAAAACATAACACAAAATACAATCTAGAATGCATATCTACATAATTATTGCCTTTGTAGAGATTTGAAAACAGAATCAGATCATATCATATTGAAAAACAAAAACGTGAAACAAAATTACATTGTAAATCAATGTTCTTCTCCATCAAAACCAATTTCTAACTCTATCATGAACTTCTTTCTCTCTCAAAACTACTCAATGTTTTCATCTTCATCATCATAATCTTGTTTACAAGGTGTTTTTTTCAAAATTTTGAGGTCAAAAAATTGGTGAATAATGCCAAAAATAGCAAATTTTGTTGAAATTACAATAGAAACCCAAGTTTCTATTGAATTTTCTCAAAGAAAAATTCAACAAAGCATGAAAAATTTCCCAAAAAAAACCAACTACTTGTTTTGGATTTTTTTTGTGCGGTTGGACATAGGTTTAATCATGTTTTGAAATAATTTGTTGTATCCCTTGTACACATTGAGAATCCTTTGGTTGTGGTAGTTTTCATGCCCATATTACCACCATAAAATTAATTAAAATTAATTGAAACTACTGAATTGCCTTATCTAAATTCATATAATTGTACAAATATGTATTTTCAAAGTTTATGAAATTATACTATATCATAAAATTCCAAAATAATTGACAAAGTGTGGAATTTTCATTTCGACAAATAAAATATTCTTGCAGATTCTATATTTTCCTTCACAAAATTTTGTTATTTGACAATTTGAAAAATCAAAATTTCTCAAAGTAATATAATTAGTGTTGAAAATTGGCAAGGTAGTAGGGTATTTAATTCTCAACTCAAAAGGGAAATTATTTATATCCATCATGCCAATTAATCTTGTTAAAACCATCAATTGGTGTCCCTGAAACCATAACCCTCCATTTGCACACAATTTTTTAAGTAGATTAGGCCAAAACAAGTTGATTCAATTATCATCCTTCAGTTGGTTATTAAGATCTTTACCTTAGTTGATGATCGATGTCACACATGAAACTAATGTCACATTTTCCTCCATTCAAGTGACATTCCATCAATAGCATATGTAATTGAAGTGAAAACCAAATCAAACTTGACGATAGCTTTGGGTGGGCTCAAAACTAGATTAGGGTAAACCTAGCCTTAGATCCAAGTTAACATAAACTTATGGCCACTCAACTTTCAAACTGACTCCGATAATAGAAAACACATCACTTGGGGAAAACCATAGACAACCCAGACTCAAAAAAAATTCACAATCCTTTTCTCCACAAAATCATGCTTTGCTGCTGCTCTTGATAGTCACATCTTTCTTGTCTTTAGCTCTTGCACTTACATTTTATCTGCTATCTGTAAATAAATTGCTCTGTCATTTGCTTCATTACAAGTTCATGACTATTGTTCATGTTCTGTAGTTGCTTCTGAAGTTGGACCTGACATGATTCTGTTCACACGCACCATGTCTAATACTGATGTGTATGATTTTCATTGTTGTTAATAAAAGTTGATTTCATTGAATCCTAACATGACAAAGAAGACCATACAAAGTGTCCTGTAAGCCAAGTAAAATATAAACCACAACAGTGGACTGATCCATTGCTAGCTATTAATACTGAGAAGCTTTGTGAACAGATTTGATTGGAAACAAATTAGTAAAGTTTAAGAATGAGCATCCCCCTGAGCATTTTAAATTATGCAACAGCTAAATGAGATGAAGTTGTTCAAAAAAGGTGGAATGAATAGAAACAGATGCATACTTATGTTACAATTGCTTTGCTTCAACACCTTGAACTGTGTTGTGAAGTCATCTTCATAGCTCTCTGTCAAAGGAGGAGATTGGTGAATGCCCAGTCATAGGGGTTTTTGATATTCAATATTGAGTGATGGATGTTCCAGAGGTTGCTTGGAGCTTCAAGGCACTATTTGGATGTCATACCTGGGCAGGTTAGACATGGGAGATTCAATCATACTGGTCAACAAAGCCTGATTGGGATGGTGCAGCACCAACCTGTGAATGCTCCAGGGACTCACTGCTCCCCTCATGTCCTTCATCAAACAGGGGTGAATCTTCTCTCCTCTCTTGAGAAGACTTAAAAGACCTCTGATTCTCATCAGAAAAGTACCCTTTTGTCTGTGTTTCTTGGTCATCATAAGATCCACCAAAACCTGAACTGAAGTTTTTGGGATCTGCATCACCAGAAGTTTTGCCAAAATAGGTGTCACTGGAGCTGAATGCACTGTAGGAATTGACAGGTCTTGCCAGGTTGATGTCAAAGATATCAAACCTTCCAGATGGTTCTTTCAACTCAGTTGATTGCCATCTAAGCTTATCATCCTGTGATTCAGAAAATCCACCTCGATTCAAATCCTGATCAATTGAAGCATCAACAGCAAACTTGCCTTCATCTGTATGTTGGAATGCATGCCTTTTAGCTGTCTCACTTTGATAGAAGATAGAATCTTCGCTGCCCTTTCTATTCTGGTCATCATCATCATACTCTGGTGCATCAAATTGCAGTTTCATTGGGGTACCTGTAACCATTCCACCAGCATCCTGACCATGAGGCACATCATTGTCCTTGAGAGGCCCCAAATTGTTATCATCAACCCTTCTGAAATCAGAATTAGGCAGAGGCATTGTTTCACTTGCATATCTGCCCTGGGACATCTCTGTGCTGATAGGAGCCCTATCATGCCCATCATTTATGTCAAAGTTAGTTCCACTACCATCCTCCACATTTCCAGCAGTTGGTGCTGTAATTTTACTGGAGTTCACCTTTCCATGCTCAGTTTCTTTTATTGCCAACTCAGCAGCAGCCCTTGCTGCAGCCACTGCATGATCAGCAGATTCAGCAGCTGCCCTTGCAGCTGCTGCAGCATCAGCATAATGTACCTTCTCCTCTATTTCAAGATCCTGGTGGGAATCAAGCTTCAAAGATTCTAACATCTTTCCTTGTGTTGCTTCGTCATAATTCTCAGTCTTGTGCACTAGAGGTGCAGCAGGAGGAACAGGCCAGTCATTCTTTCCTGCTGCTGGCATCTTCACAAAGGGGATATATTGCTTCTTGTCATCCTGCTTAAGAAGCTCTTGCACTGTAGGACTAGATTGTGTGACAGGGGGTAGTGGCAGTTCAGATGTTGAAGCCATTGAATCATTGTCAAGAGGCTTTGCAAGAGATTCCTTGGTAGGTGGTGGCATTTCATGTGCCTCAAGAAAGCTGGGTGGGCCATCCTGCAAGGAAATTTTATCTGTTGAGGAGCATCCGACCATAATGCCCAATTGCAACAAGAAATAAGATGTAGAAAGAAGATGCCCAGTTTGCAACATCAAGGCCCCACACTGTTTTTGTTGTTATGTTCAACTAGTCAGCAGAAGAACCAAGACAGTAAGAAACACATTGGTCAGATGTATGCAAAGAGCATAACGAGATAGTGATGCCATGGAGAGGGAGGGCAGGAAAATAGTTATGTGTCTTACAAGCAGATCTTCTGGTGGTTTGAGAAGCTCAGCTTCAAAGTCACTTGAATCCCACTCAATGTTGTGCTCAGCTGCAATCTCCTTCATCAGCTTCAACTTGACTTCCCCTGATGGAGCCCGTACAGAAAGCTTTTCTATTATCTGCAAAGCCCTCCTCCACACAACCACTGTCATTCTCCTCTCCAAGTCCACCCACCCAAGAGAAAAACAAACTTTACTTCAGCCACATGTCTATCAACAAGAAACATTAAGCTTGCCAAAGTCTTGATTACTAAGATCTATCCTTGGTACACCTGTATAAGGGCCTCCAGTTTGCCCCCTATCTTTGACAAAATTGAGTGTAGTATTATAAGAAGCAATAGGAAAGCATATGTTATGACATTACGCGTCGATTCACCCCACAGTCAGGGCGTAGCTCAGTTGCTGCGGCTACAAACTCTTTACCATACTTGACAGAAAAAAGCGCAAGGACTTGTTGCAGTTCAGGCAGATCTGCACAACGTGGGGCAGCGAATATCAAGCTTGAAATTGCCTCTTTCAAATCCAAAGGGCAAATCCTGTGATACACAAATAAGAAGAAAGACCACACCAAACCCATTTGAACTATTTTGTAAGTCATCACTACAAACATGACCCAGTCTTGGCTGATGCTTTGCTTTCAATGTATACAGCTTTTCTCATACCTACTCAGCAGATCCCCCACAGATATACCACTGTAGGCAATGATCAGTGACTTGGGTGGAAGCACTTTGTCATGCAGATCTGATTTGAATTCTGAACCTAGCAATTGCACTACAAAGAAAGGAGGATCACCACATACTTCTGAGATTCAATGATAGGAAGGCGAACAGTGACAAGTTCACAGAAAAGCTCAAGTACATCATATGCTGCCAAGAGGTTTTCCTCCCTGAAAATGTGCTCCACCTGCCATCCCACAAGATCAATCCAGCCATGATATGTAAAGACTTTGCATTCTCAGAAAATTCTGTACTTGCAACAAACCCACATATATCCATGAAAACAGAAGATCGCCAGAAAAGCTCTAAAACAATGTGTGAATGTGGTGGGTATCATTGTGTGTCTCATTGTAGGTTAGGGAGAGAAAGAGAACGCACTCTAATGCGAGCACTGGGCTCCTGGCCAGTGGTAAGTAGCTGTGCAATTTCTTTCCGCAGTTGCTTGATCTGGAGGTCACGTTTGTTGCGAAGCAGCTTGATGCGTGCCATTGCAAGTCGGAGCAGAGTCTTGCTGTGAATCCAAAGAAGAATAGAAAATTTGATATTTAGTAGCAATAATGAAGAAGGTTCCCATCACTTCCTTCCACTATGTCTCTCGTCATGGGCCTCCCTCCTCCTCATGACTTTTTGTTCCTCATGACATGAGAATGTGAAGGCTCTTCTCAGGTTTCACAGGATTTGACACCGGCAATGAGCATCCTTTGAAGTTGAGAAATGACAACCTGACAGCAGCAGATCCTTGCACAGCTTCTTGGCCTCACCACACCTTGTTGTCAACTGAATTGGATCCATGGATCGAGCTTCTTCTATATCATCAGATCTAAGGCTTTCCGCGGTCGCCGCATCGTCATGATGCAGATCTCGCTTTCCGATCTAGCTGGCGACGAGGATCGAGCTTCTTCTATGTCAAGAGGGAGAGATCTTCCGCATCACCACAATCTTCTATAACTAGGTCCTTCTACAACACAATCTTCAAGGAAAAAACAATTCAAATTTTGCTTTCTCACCATTTTGAAGCCTGGAAGCCGACGCCAAAGAAGGAATCCCACATGATGATGTCGAAATGAATTGGAAGCGTGAAATCAATCAGCTTGCAGGAACCGACGAAGAAGAAACCCCTCTTTTGTTCAGAGCTTTTGTTTTCCGCAAATTGAACACACAAAAACACAACAGTCGTGTCCAGAAATTTCCCCCTCTCAAGATCCACAGAAAACAGGCCTTTAGGAACTGACAAACACCAGAAAACAAACCTACTGCTACAGCCGGAACAATTGCAAAACGCACCAAAGATTTCTTGCGCGACAAGTCTCCGAGAGAGAGAAGGCGATCTGAGAATGCGCAGCCTCTTTGCAAGCAATCATCAGTCGTCGAGAACAGATGCAATAAAATCCTGTCCGAACATAGCCACGGACCCCAGATCCCTATACCCGGGCCCACATCCACACCTCTCTCTGAAGCTCTTGTTTCTTCTGTACGAGTTTCATTGCTCGTCCGGTGTGTTGTATCTTTTGGTAAGCATTCGTCGTCGTGCGCTCCTCGTCGGGGGAAGACGAGGCGGTATCGGTATGGTGATGAGTTGGAAGCAGCATCTGGTGCGATCTTCGAGACTTCTTCTGAATGCGGCTGCTCGGCGCACAACAATCCATGAGGTTCTGTTCTTTTCTTTTCTTTTTGTCCGCAGCGTCTTTGTCAGTAGTTGTGTCTTGTGTCAATCGGAGTTCGCAAACAGCTGCAGTAGCAGATGTTTCGTTTCCATTGCATCTTGTCTCTGTGGAAGCATGAACTTGCATTGATTCAAACAGAGGCCGAGGTACGAGCCCCCTTTTCTATGCTGTTGGAGCATGTTCTTCTTTTGCACTCCTTTCACTTGCAAGGTTTCCTCTCTCTCTGGAGTTCCTGATCCATCTCTCTTATCTTCAATTGGGAAAGGTGTATGCACGTCTGTTATCTGTGTGTGTGTGTGTGTTTGTATGTCCTTCGAACATTCCATTTACCTGAAATCATGATCTTGCCACATGAGCACAATCCACATTTTTCTGAATGTCAGATCAACTGAGGGCGATTATCTTGTCCCAAAAACTCAATACAAAACAGAAGTCCTGGGTTGCACCTGCTCAAAAAAAAAGTGATCTTGGAACAAAGTTGAGGTCTAGGGTTTAGTGCTTGGGTTTTGAGGATAGAACAACATTGTCATCAAATGCTTATGATTGTTACAGAAACAGTATATCTGCAGTCATGTAGTTGTAGGCTATCTATCTCTCTTGAGTGTGCCAGCCCAATAGTACAACTCTTTGAGTCTTGTCATTTGCTTCCAGGAATGCAACAGGGTTTAGGGTTTTGCAGAACAGAATTCCTGCTGTACCAACAAACAGGAACCTTTTTTATGATTTATGTGCACACATTTGAGCTCTCAGTGTGTGTTTTAGGGTTTATGGCAATTGCATGGCTCAAGAGGTCTTGCAAGTGATGTGGGAAGCCAAGGGAGAGTGTCACCCTTAAGTAGCAAACCAGCTGTCGAAGGTGCGGAAAGTATTATTGCTGTAGGATCAGGCAAAGGAGGGGCTGGCAAGTCAACAACTGCAGGTATGGGACAGATGCATTCACTCCCTTGCCTCTTTGTACACAGACAGAATCTTAAGGGGGTCCTTGTGATGATGCTGATGAGATGGTGCAACAAATGTTGGTGTGTTTACATCACATTGAACAAATGCAGAAATCAAAGATGCAATGCTATTTCATACTGGTGATGTCTGAGCAACAGAATCTGGACTGTTGGCTCATGGGATATTGAGTCTTGAACTACAAAGTCTCAGCTGCTTGAAAGTTGAAATATTATTATTGTACCTTTGAAAGCCCTGGCTTGTGTTCAACAGGATAAAAAATCTTTGCAATCCACATGTTCATGAAACTGTTGCTGAGCAAGGGATGTGTGTGTGCAGGAAAAAAGAAGAAATGGGGATTGTCAGTGCTAGTCCTGCTATTGCCATGTGCAGCAACTTTTGGCTTGGGAACATGGCAACTTTACCGTCGCAATAAGAAGGTATGGCATTATGTAAAATGTTGTTTGCAAAATCTTCTAATGACAGGAATAGGATTATTTTTGTTGGTCCCTTGCTTTGGAAGCACTCATCCTATTTGATTACTTCCAGGAAAACATATACACAGAGCACATTTAGTGTTCCTTGCCTCTTTGTCTGCTGGTCACAAAGGGCACCCTCTCAAAACCTTTTTGATGATTCTCTTTCCTTCTACAATAGTATCCTGTTAATGAATGCCATCTGGAATGATGCAGATTGAGCTACTTGACTACAGGCGTAAGAGGCTTGAAGAGGAACCGGTTCTTCTTGAAACTGTTCTTGCTACCTCAAAAGGCAGTGGTGAAAATTTTCAATCTGTGGACCTACTGGAGTATCATCGAGTAGTTATTCAGGGCAAATATGACGATTCTAAGTCTCTCTTTGTGGGTCCCCGTGTACAAACACTCTATGGAGAGGCCAAAAAGGGGTATCAGATGGTGACACCTTTTATTTGCCAATCTCAGATCACAGAGGCGTGAGTCTTAATCCCTCCTTTGCACAGTGGTGCATTATGTTTCTGTTGTGACCTTCATATTGACAAGTAGCTTCAATACAGAAGACCAAATGACAGCATGTCCACACAAGTCAAGAAATTTGGTGTGTGAGTTTGGAACATGAACTCATGCAAAAGACATTTGGGCCAGACTGGCCATTTTGTAGCAGATACTCTAAACTTTCTCAACTGTGTTTACTGGATCATATGTTTGAAGTAAGTTGTGAATCTGGGTTTGATAAATTGTGTCACTGATTTCCCACCAGATTGTAGTTTTTTCTTGCAAGGAATCTGTTCTGGAGAGAGGGACTGAAATGTGGGACCTGGTGTTAGAATGCAGGTTCCAGTGTTAGTGAATCGAGGTTGGGTTCCTGCAAGCATGCAGGATGAGTTTCTCTCCCGTTCCCACCAGGAAACAGATAAAACTTCAAAAGTGGAGAGTCACAAGCCCAACCCATGGTGGAACTGGTGGAACAAACCCACTGAACATGAAGCTTCTAAGGTTACCATCATCTCCCAACTTTGTAGAGCTGTAGCCCACTTTTGAAATCATATGAAGTGGAGGCATTGCCATATCAAATCCTTCAACTTTGATGCCCGTGATCACATCTGTTGAGTAGATTCCTACCTGCATGGAGAAGCCTCATAAATCCAGGTCTTCCAGGTTTTAGCACTTCAACTATGTATTGCATTCCAGTAACACATAGTCTAATCTTTTTCATAAACTAGTCTTTCAATACTCTACAACTGTACGTTTTGTTTAAATTAGAGCTTGCACCCTAATTCCATGTGTTTTCCAGATTAGAAACCTTTAGCTATTTCTTCAGGAGTGGGATATCAGAATGCCCCAAAAAAAGTGTACCATTTCCTTTCCCATTTGTCAGAGGATGCTACCTGTATTGCTGGTGTCCATCTGCTGATTCCATTAATGATATCCTCAACAGCCCCATTTCATTGTTAGTCCCGAAGATTATAACTGGCAATAAAAGTCATGGAACCAGAATGGGATAATAATTGGATATTAAAAAACTTCTTGACATTTTTCGTTGCTAGGAGGTTCTGTAGCTTATTGGGTCTCACATTTTCACTGATTACCAGGAGGAGAAATTTGGAATTGAGAGGGTTGTTGGGGTAATCCGTGATGGCGAGCACCCGAATATGTTCGTGCCACACAATCAGCCAGAAATAGGTCAATGGTTTTATGTGGATGTCCCAGCTATGGCACAGACTGTGGGCCTGCCTCCAGATGTCACATACATTGAGGCAGTGTCAACTACTAATGGAAGCAGCAAGACCTTTCCTTTGCCCAAAGAGCCTGATGCTCTTCTGAAGTCATCTGTTATGCCCCAAGATCACCTCAATTATTCTCTTACCTGGTATACTGAATTTCATTCTGTTACCTGTCTGTCTCATTGGTGCTTTGGGCTCTCTGTTTAAGGGATGTCACCATTAGAACATGTATGCCAATGTCATGCTTTCTCCGTGTCTCTGGGCATGGTGTGTTCAAGGTGCATAAAGACAGTGACCTCTGTAACTTGAGAGAATTCATCCTTTCTCAAAAGAAGCTCACCTAGTTCTTGATGAATTTGTAGGCACCAGTATTTTCCTGCAGCTGGTCTAAATATCCATGCAAGTGCTGCTTGTGTCTTGTCTGGTGGTGTCTGAAGGGCAGAGATTTTATTCTGAAACTTGAGATTGTGTGTGTATTTCCTCAGGTATAGTCTGGCTGCAGCCACAACCTTCATGGCTGTGAAGCGGCTGCAGAGCCAAAAACGAGGTTGGTAGCAGCAGGGGACATTCAAACATGGATGTGGATATTGTAAGGTGCAATGACATCTGATTAAAGGAGGAAGTTCATTTTGAATTTCACTTCCCTAGTTTGACCCAACTGCTACAGGTTCACGTCGCACTCCTCCTTAGTCAACGGAAACACATTATTCACTGAGTTTATCTGGAATAACAGAACTTGTCTCTGCATTTGCAATTTGCCCAATTACAATGGTGCAGCAATGTTTGTTCAGTACCTTGCAAGTTCAAAATTTTCTCTCATTTTGGTTTTAGTCATTTTGGGCAGGCCAGATAACTGTCATTATTACCATCTTGCTGTGTTAATAAGACTGACATGTTTTATCTCATCTAGTTGACATGTTATTGTCACAAGAGCAGTAAGTAATACCATTTGGTTATTGGAAGTGGACCCATCAGGTTTGACTCGCTTCTTACATGGTGGTGATATGTATTGATGGCAATCCCATGATGAAGATTGATCAGCTATGCAATCTGAATCTCACTACTGGTAGAATTCTGTGAAGGCTTCTCTATTGGTCCTCTATACGGTTCTCTATTGTAAACCTCCCCTCCAAAGTAGTTCTAAGCCTTATAGCAGTTATTGGCTCTATATATGTGGCCCTATTTGCAGTGATGTGGTCACACAATTTTGTGCTCAGCAAAGAGAATACAGATGGCCTTCTCTTCTGATCACTTGTACCTGTTTAGGCTAAATAGAAAGAGTGCCAGTAGTTGCACAAATAAATAAATGTATATGCAGTAAAGACAATTCAGAGAATCACATCACAAACTTGCTGCTTGCTGGGACACATGAGGCACAAAGTCTGTGTGCAGGGTTACAGTACTATACTTTTGTGAAAGTACTATACTTTTGTGGAATACTCTTGTACAAGAGTATTCCCACCAACATTTCATGGTAGTCTCTAGCTTGTCACTTGGATCATGTGGGCTAATTTTAAATGATTCACAAGGTTGATAATAACAGCAATTGTGTTCCTGCTGTACAAGATATGGTAGCCAACTAGTTTGCAATCATGTTCACCCCTATCTACAAAGCTGCACAGGCGCAGTAGCAAATAAATTAAATGCTGACTAATCATGCACAGTTGGATAGAGCCATTGTTGATGACACACTTGTGAGGTGAAGTTTTGTAGTTGTATCCATCTCTATATAGAACATTTGGTGTTTATGGTAATTTGGCATTAGCATAATAAAATGTGTTATCACATTCAAGTGTTAAGGGAATTTGATATTAGAGCAGGTCCACTAGTAGTAGTGATTTGCTTGAAGTTTGGAAACTGAAAATATGCACACGATATAATATAATGCTCTCTAAGAGGGCTGGTAAAGAAATGTGATTGGCTTTGATATGACTAGTCACAATCATCAACCCATCTGACGATGGCATTTAACTGATCCTCTCTTTACAGGCTATAACATGAACCCAAGTGAGGGTGAGGAAATAACTTGAAACATTATTTTGGATGTGATAGAAATTGGTAGAGGCCCATGTATTGGGTGTGGGTGGATCTGCTCTAGTGTAACATGTGCTCTACTACACCCAAGTGTTGAGAGTTGGGGAAATAATTTAAGCATTATTTTGGTCATGATAGTAGACATTGTTAGAGGTCCACATGTTGTGTGTGGGTGGATCTGCTCTACTGTAATATGTGCTGCTACCACATCCAAGTGTTGAGGTTCACTGCCATAGGAAAAGCAATATTTGTTGTAGTGATATGGGTTATATTTGCAGTCTAGTGCAGGGCTTCTATGTGTTTGGAACATAACAAGGAGATGCATTGATTCTTGTGACTAAGTAATCGCACTCATTTTAGTTCTATCTTTGTGAATCCCCATGTTCCATAGATGGAATAGAAAAAACTTAATCCTGAATCAGGTCTGGGTCACTAATTCCCACAAGTATGACAATTTTTCAAGAAGAACGAACAAAAGATGATTCCAGGATTTCCCGCCCAAATGTGGCACACATAACCTCCTCTGCATTGGATATTTGGCTGCCAGCCAGGTGATCAGGTACCCCTTAGGTGCACAAAAATCCTGCCTATCCTTTCAAGGTCTCATGGGCAGAAATGGCAGGAATTGTGTGATGCTACTATAGGGAAAGATTCTAGCACATGTGCCAAACTTCCCACAGAGTCTGAAAGAAATGCGTGACATTCATCATATTTAATGCCATTCTGGTGACGTGGTCCATTGTTTTATATTTTAAATTTTGTGTGATGTAGCCAAAGTTGCAATCATCCATTTAAAAGGTTTAGCCAAATTGGCATTCAGTGCTAAGAAGATTAAGCCAATTTTGGCTATAAAGGAAATATGAAAGTGGGAAAAAAGAAAGAAAGATTCCTCTATTTTGTTGGCTACATACTACAACCTAATATAGAAATCTGGAAAGTTTTTCTCTTTTCTTTGTGATTAAAAACCCCAAAAAACACTGATTTTTTTCATTATCCTCTTAAATTCACCAACTGGTGTAAATTTGCTCAAAAGAATAATCTCAAGCAATTTCTGTTCATCTTTTTCTGTTTAATTAGGTCACCTAAAACTGGCCATGCTGATGGTGTATATAGTCTTGCTGTAAATTGTATGTGCCCCTGATAATTGGCAGTTTTTGTCAAAATAAATTAATGATTGAAAAAATAGAGCCCAATAATCCTCAAGTTGAGAGTACCTATTTCAAAATTTCAATGGTTTAGAATAACTTTACAAGGCTCCCCACCTATAATATTGATGTCCTTGAGGGTAGCCCAATGACAAGGACTATGAACTTGTCATTCCATGTTGAGAGTTTCATTTTTTTTTTAACTTGTGTTTTTGGGAATGATTTATAGCACCATCTGTAATAGTGATTGCAATGACTTGGAAGTTGGAATACATGATTCATCTTGTTTATGTGAAAACTTTAAAATCACTACAACAAAATATGGTTTTTCTTAGGGAGTTAGGCTTTGGCTCATGACACTGATGCAAAGTTTATGAGATAAACTTTGTACTTTCATCTCTATCATAAATTATAATGTAAAATATGTGATTTTTATTGTGACACATATTACAGTAATATTATTGTTTGACATTAGTATTAATATGTGCAAGTTTTCATGTTAGCATCAGTGTTTTTAATGGTCAATTTTGTGATGTAGCCAAAGTGATGATGACCCATATGAAATTTTAGCCAAATTTGGCTACAAGATAAATTTGAAAATAGAATTTTTTAGACATCCTTCTGTATTTTTGGTTACATATTTGGATCAAGTATAAAATTCTGACGATTTTTCTTAAATTTGGATCGAATTATGGCTATTTTTAATATTTTAAAACTTGATTTTAGCACTTTCAATTTATAATATCACTTTTTGTCGATAGCCAGCCAAAAGAAAAGAGGCTGGTTAGTATTATCCCTTGGGTGTGCTATCACTGGAACCATGGTAAAACCCTCTTTTTCCTTTTTTTTTTTCTTTTTTGGTTTGGTTTGCTACTAAACATTATAAATATCCCATCCTTCAAGTTAAATGAGGGTCTTTCAGCTCAAATTGATCATTTCCCAACTTAAATATATCAACTGGGCCCTCTCATTACTCACTCAAGAAGGTGAAAGTAGCAGTAATAGGTGCTGGTTCACCCTAGTGTTTCTTCTCCTGCCAAATTTTCATCAGTTGGCAAATGTTTTTTTTTCAAGAATGTGAAAAATGAGGGGTGGTTTACATTTCTGATCGCCAAAATATAAAGTTATATATTTTTAAATCGCCAGATCCTACATCAGGTTCGATAGGTAGCCAAAAATATATAACGGTGGTTAAATGATTTTCTTTCATTTTTAATTTTAGCCAAATTTGGCTAAATCATTTTAGGCATGATGCCAACTCGTGTTATTATAAAATTGAAAAAAGGAAAAAATATTACATGACGCTGACATTTTTTTAAAGAAACTAGAGAGTAGTTAAAAGATTAAAGCGTGAGGAGAAGAGAAGAGTACGTGGCCATTCGATTGCCTCCGTATACTACGTATACTACTACTATTACACTGGCTGGCCAACGGTCTGAACTAACGGCCAAGTGTACTGCAGTCTGTAACGTCCATTTGGCTTTTAATGTCCCAATTACATTCTCTCATTTGTGGTTCGTGTTGTGTTTATTATGACTTCAATGCAAAGCCTTTTGTGTGAGATCTGCACTGATTAATGTCCCACCCCAACCCCCCCATTGCCTCTCACCAACGGTCTTTTTGCTTACGTAGCATGCAGTGGTTTTTGTGGCACATGTTTTCGTGCCCGAAATGCGAAAGAGGTCTTTTCTTGCAAATAGCTTTAGGTTACTAGTAATTAATTACCAGCCCTTTTTTCATGGGGCGAAATTTTTTCTCGCCACTTTGTTAAATTTTCTTTTAATGGGGTTTTTGGTCGCCATATCTCCATTTTTCGGGAAACAAATCGCCATATTTGTATATCTTGTTCCAGGATTTTTAACTGTTCATAATTCATTTATAGCCTAATTTGGCGTTTCTTAAAACAATTTTTTTGGGAGCATTACCTCCTTAGCTCCAACACAAAATTGTTAAAAAATACTGTTGGGTGCCGTGCTTTTTCATTCCATATGTTCTTTCTTTTCTTTTCAGGTAAATGTTAGCACCGTGGCATAAAAAAGAAAAGGAAAATTTTGGAATCTTTCACTGTAAATTCGAAAAAAATTGCTTAACTATTTTGAAAATTTTCACCAAGCTTTTCTAAACCAAAAAATTGAAAATATATATATCCATATATCCCTGGTTCCAAGCATTTCCGGTTTTCAACAAACTAAGCTGAGAGCTTCTGTTGGTTTCAGTGGTTTCAGGTGTGTATCATTTAAGCTTATAACTTGACAATGTTATTATTTAAGTTGGGCAGGGCATCAAACCGTTAATACGACCGTTTCCTACTTGTGCTCTTCTTCAAGTTCACTGACTCCTGTTTCTTGAAGCTTGCAACAAATTAGCTGCTGTCAGGTTTGTCAGGTTGGGCAACAACAAGTCTACAAGACCTTCTGCAGGAAGATTACGTAATGTTCAGTGTTCACATTAGAAGGAATCATTTATTATTTGAACAAGACCAAAATCAACTTATATTGATTGAGAATGCCACATCCTCATCTGTAATCAAAGCTTTGCAATTAAGAAATCCGCGAAAAATAAACAAAAAGTGTTCCCTTAGAAATTAGTTTTGATTTCCTTGAATTTACAATGAAAACATGGTTGTGCATTTAACAGGTCTTGCACTGTTGGTTTATAACAGTCTTCACATTACAAAAACAACCTCAAAACAAAAAAAAAAAACAAATTAGATAATGGATATTTGAAGTGAGAAATTTTCAAATTATATTCAAGCAGGCTCTGAATTACCAAATTATATACCACATAACTCTTGCAGACATAAGTGCTAAAAAGTTGCATTTTATTTCTATTTTATGAATATAACAATTTCTTGGGGAAGAAGTTAGGCAAATTCAAATACCAACATTGAGTAAATGTAATAGCAAGCCTGAGATTGTTCATTGTTATAATTTGTCTAAATTCAAAGTTCTAGTGGAAGTTCAAATATGAACACAGCAAATCTACTTTGAGATTGTTAATTCTTGTGTCTTGTGAAAATCCAAGTATCAGTTTCACAAAGAACTATCAGCTACATTGAACATGAGAAACGAGGAAATGAAACAACACCTAGATTGTAAAGAAATGTTAACACCACTGAACACTAAAAACTTGGTTCTCAAACATCCGAAATACTCCTTATATGATTTGTAGAAACAACAACTAAAACATTAAGTAACATTTCGCACAGTATCCATACTTTCATGGAAAACGAAAAAGGATGAGAAAAACGAAAGAATAATGTGCACAAAAAAGTTTGAATTCATATGTACAACCTTCGTGGCGAGTGAAACGCTCACTAGGAAGGAAGGTCCCCGAAACAGAAAAAACCGCTTAAGAAACATCTGTAGTTCGCATCACTATCCCCAATAACCCTCAAAATGTGATGCTCACTTGGGAAAAGAAATGTCAATTTCTTCAATTTTCTCTCTCTAGCTCTGAAGATGTCATATACTCAACTAAAAGCTACGACACCCATTTCGAAAACTCAATAGATGGTTTTGATCGGAGTGAGGTAGTTCGAGTTCGTGACGTAGCTGGAGTAATCAGTTTCCAGATATTGAGGGTAGTGGTTAGGAGGATAGCACTGGCTCGGCCGGTATGTGGAAGAACAATCGGGGGCAGCGTAGTAAGTGATACCATAGTAAGGAGCTATGGAAGGCTTGGCGACATAGGAGTTGCGGTAAGTCGTAGTCAACAAGGGTGATTCCTCAGAGCTCTGTTCTACAGGTTTCTTCTCAGGTTTCTTCTCGGACTTCACCTCAGTCTTCTTCTGCTCAGCCAGCGGATCGCCAATGAACTCTGCCTTCTTGTGCACTTTCCTGGCCTTTTTCAGCACTCGGAGTGGATCTGGCTTCCCAAATACTGTCACTTTGGAAACGCCGATATCTGTTTGCACGTCTACAACACCTGCAAAAAAACATTGGATTTCAAGCTCTCATTGCCGCACCAATTGTATGTCACCGCAGACTTCCTTCCTGCTTTCAAAAGACTTTTTTCAGATTTAGACCTTCCTTGTTCACAGATGTGTAGACTTACCATAGACCTCGAATATTTCTTCCTTCACTTTCTCCGCACATTTTGCACAGCACATGTTCACCTTCAGCTCAAACTTCTGCAACCCAGATACAGATCAGACACAAGCACATATCCTCACAAGGCATATGAAA
>Ga0209208_10002268_pt1 | contig 27541 bp, 28 predicted proteins | sample S1TSphfallax_3_FD_187694 | JGI IMG/M metagenome (GOLD analysis project Ga0209208, IMG submission 187694) | Host-associated microbial communities from peat moss isolated from Minnesota, USA - S1T2_Fd - Sphagnum fallax MG (SPAdes) (version 2) | ecosystem: Host-associated > Plants > Peat moss >...
AGCTTTTCAACATCACAAAGATGAAGAAAAAAAAAACCTCTCCTCTTGAAAGCTCAAACATTTTACACAATTTAAAGTAGTTTAAATTTACGTGCTAAAGATCAAAACTTATAGGTACCTACTTGTTTCCATTTATTGGCATTTTTCATCCAGCCTACGAAACTGACAGAAAAACCTACAAGCGTACTCGTATAATGACAAAGGTACGTATGAGGCGTTTGTGTAGGTATTGTGGGAGGTACGTTATACGGTGCTCTGGTACGTATGTATCGAGAAAGCCTAGGAGGAAGGTTTCCGGCGATGAAGAAAAACTTCGTCCTTAGTCCATAGGCCTTTCCACGCATCTGCACCTGCGAGAAAAAGGGTGTCGAGAGTCGGCGAGGGAGCTGAACACCAATGTCGTTTCTGTTCTGGAGATCCTTGGAGTTTCAGATGCAGAAAAAGCCTAGATCAGGGTTTCATTGGGGTTTTGTTGACGAAAAGAAAACCGTAGTATTCTTGAGAGAATGATGTTGTAAGTCAGGGGCAAATTGCTGATGGGTATTGGCAACTGGTTGTCGAGATGTAGACATGTAGGGTGCAAGTAGCAATTGAGCTTGAGTGTTTGAAGATCAGCAACCTGAAGGGTGTTGTTGGTTGTGTCCAGACAGTGAAGGAAAAATGGGCTATTTGGCTGCACCTGTGCATGGGCCGATGATGATTATGGTTTCAATGGTTTCAATGCTCCTTCTGTGTGAAGGAGGCGATGCATCCCCATTAGGGGCAGCCTCACATACCAACAACTGGGCTGTTCTTGTTTGCACATCTCGCTATTGGTTTTCCTCCTCCCTGAACCCTAGCCCTGTTGCCCCAGTTTTAGCAAATATGTTGCAACCCTACTTTGTACCCATTGTAACATGCTGGGTCATAATGGTTTTCCTCACTAATTCCAGTGGTAGCTGCAGTGTTGCATGTTCTCTAGGGGGGAAAAAAAGTTTCCGTGCCAGTCACGAATAGAGAGGGGATTTAGGGTTATTCTTATCATTCAGGCCAAAATTAATGGACAAGCTGTTGGTTTTGCTTGGTTTCAAGGAATAGGACTTTTTGTTTTCTTGCAGCTAGTGTTGCTGCTTTGAATGTCAGCCGGAATTTGTTGAGAATTAGGACTTTTGCGAATTTCAGGGTCTGTTGGTGGCCACATGAATGGAGGTGGTCATTTTAGGGTTTTCCATTGCTATGGTGACATATGAAATTCCAATGTAACTCATTGTAGAGGCAGTTCAATCTGGATGCCAGAATCTTCTTTTGACCACTTCAAAGAAAGTTTTGATGGTTTTGGATGCAGGTTCAACTATCGACACATGGCCAATACTTTATCTTTGTACAGGCAGGTTTTCTGGAACCAAACATTTGATGCATCTGTTGCATCCCATTTTATCTACAGGACTTGGGAACTACATTTGGTGATCACATTCAGAAGTCATTGGTTGTCAGAACTCTCGAACATCTAGTGTCAAGGTGTCATTGTTTTTGATCTAATTGCATTTGCCTTTGTGTCCGTGTTTTTTGTCTGTAGGACAGTGAAGCGGTTAGGAGTTCCAGATGACCACATCATATTGATGCTGGCTGATGATGTTGCATGTAATGCTCGCAACAGTTACCCTGCACAGGTCTTCAATAATGAAAACCATCGTCTGAATTTGTATGGTGACAACATTGAGGCAAGTGTTATGTCGAACGCACCTTCAATTATTGTCTTCATGACTCAATTAAGTCAAGGGCTCCTATTCATTCAGTTTTGACAAGTTTCAGCAGTGGTCTAAGGAAGATTTTTTGTTTTTTCTTTCACACACCACTTTTGATCTCAGAAAACATCTTGGGGTGATGGGTGCAGGTAGACTACAGAGGATATGAAGTTACAGTGGAGAATTTTCTTCGTGTTTTAACAGGTCGGCATGATGAGGCAGTGCCAAAGTCAAAACGGCTGCTCAGTGATGAGGGCAGCAATGTGCTGCTCTACATGACTGGCCATGGTGGTGACGAGTTTCTCAAATTCCAAGATGCTGAGGAAATACAGAGCCGTGACCTTGCTGATGCTTTTGCACAGATGCATGAGAAGAGAAGGTCCATATCCAAACTGATCAATGTTGCTTTTATCGCTTTTTCTACTTCCACTATTTGCTCAATTTCATGTCTTCTGATATTTTTAGAATCCTTTGTTTTCTGTTGGATTTCCCCTTCACACTTGCTTACCCAATTTCGGAGTTGTTGTTAGGTACAAGGAGCTCCTAGTCATGGTAGATACCTGTCAGGCAGCAACCCTTCACTCTCAGGTGCCTCTATCAGGTTCTTTCTTTTGAAAGTTAACTCCCTTTTGCTGAATCACCAGTAATATTGCATCGAACCTAAGCCAATCTTTACAATGTTTTACACTGTGCAGCCTTTCTTGTCAATTGAAGACTTGAAACGCACGGATTTATACTACCTTCTGAATCCTTATTTCTGAATAGGAGGTCAAAAACAAGGCTCTATTTTGAAATGGGAAAATGCATCTTTGTAAGAGAAATCATGCAGTTTCTCTCCCATGGATTGTTGGGTGCAGTTATATTCACCTAGTGTGCTTGCTGTTGGGAGCAGTCTGAAAGGAGAGAACTCATATTCACATCATCTTGATGCAGATGTATGTGTTTGTTATGCATCTCCAGCAATTCCATTCTTTTTGCTTTGAAATCAAGTTTTTCTAGATGGTTTTTGAATTTTCTGTTATTGGTCATTTCTGATTACATGCAATAAATTGAAATCACACCTGGTGGGATTGGTTTAATCCTCCCATGTATTTCCAGAAAGTTAAAGATTCTTGGTGGTGCTAGTGATTGGCAGGTAGGTGTTTCAGTTGTGGATCGATTCACATACTACACTCTACAATTCTTTGAGGACCTTGACATACATAGCAACGCCACCATACACAGGTTTGGTTTTATCCGCCTCTCCTGCCATGCAAATCCAGAATTCATGGCTGATCTCAATTCTGGCCCACTTGCATAAAAACCTTAAATGATGTAGTACACAGTCATAGCAACTTCAGTGTTTCTATAGAGCTAATAATTCTCTATAACAACTGAGAATGAGTTGTTTGGGAGGAGCTTTCTTGTTTGTAATTGTGTTGTGCATTAGATGTTTTGGATAATGAGAATCCCTGTGTTGAAAAGTGCAGTTTGTTGCAATCTTATGACCCAAGTCAACTCATGTCACACATGGACTATCGAACTGACTTGTTTTCACGATCTTTAGAGAAGGTAAGCTTACCAAGGCTTTTTCAGACTTATACAGGTCTTCCCTATCTTCCATTTGATTATTTGCCCTTGCAAGGTTGTAATTTGGTGTAAATAAATAAATGTGCTTTGCATATATGAGTCAGTGCGGTTTCTGACTCCTTAGTTTAAACTGTGCCAATGCTGTTTTCCTAAAGATGGAAACTGCAATTTGAACTGCACCTGAAACTCCATAACTTCTAATATGTTAACTTATGAAGGAATCCCGAGTGAGTGGTTGCATCTGTCACCAGTCATGTCTTTTGTTTAGCGATTGATACCATGTGCCTTTTCATGATTCCTGGTCTGAAAGTTTTTTTGAATGTGATGGTTGCTACTTTGTTGCAGGTGCCAGTGACTGACTTTTTTGGGTCAGTGATGAGGATCAAACACACAAAGGCAGCCTATGCTGGGTTCACTGGTGACCCAAGCTGGGCTTCACATTCTTCTTCACCCCAGAACTCAGAGAACTTGGAGGAAGCCACTGCCAGAACCCTCATGTCAGGGGTTCTGGATAAAAAGGTCCTACCCCTCCCTTGGTCACTCATGGCCAGAACACTGCTTCTTTTGGGTAGGAGGATTGGATTTGGACTTGTATGTTTTCTCCTGTGGGTTGATCAATCTGCAAATGTGAATGAATTCAAACATGCACAAATATAATCTTACTGTGTGTTTTTCATGTCTATCAGGAGCAAGAGTACCTTGCAGGAATGTCACAACATGGGCAAAGAGGGACATTGTGGAGGGAGGTTGACAGGGACAGAATTGTGGTTGTAGGCTTGTTTGTGCTTGTACTGGCTGTTGCCTTTTCCTCAATCATGTTTCCAGGCTCACGTCGGACCACACCTTTCAAACACTAATCTCATCAAGGAAGCTAGTTGTTCAGATCATGATGCAGTGAAAAGGTTGGGATGGCAGTGTGTCACTTGTACATGTGCAGATAATTTTGTGCTGAAATCTTTCATCTCTTGTGACAGTCTGTATGCCATTGACCTTACCAAGTCTGTAGAAATTGAAAGTGAGATGAATTTTGGGTTCTTGGAATTTCTTTTTCCAGCAGACCTGATTATTGTTTTGCTCTCTTCTTGTGATATTAGGATTGTGCCAAATGGATAAAGTTCATGGCCACTTGGTCATGCTATATGCTGGTGAGGGCCTTTGGGTTGTCAACAGAGTTGGGAACTGGAAGGCTTCTGTGTTTTTCAGTGAATTGCATACCATGTCACCCCCCTTGTTGTGGACAGACCCACCTTTAGACCGATGAAGGTGCTCAAAGGGTGGTTGTGATACTTAAGTTGGTAAGTTTAGCTTCAAATTTTTGTGCTTCATATACTTCAAGGAAAGTATTTTTGCTTATACTGTAGTATGTGGGCAGGTTTGGCAAGGACCTACCAAATATATATATTTTTTTAATCTTGGGCTCTGGCATGTAAATTTTGAGTTCTTGAGTTTTCAGCAGACAAAGTATTGTTATTAAGAGAATAACCCCTCTCACATTTGTGAGTGAATATTGTGTCTACATAAAGAGACACTTCAGTACTTCTTAAGGACACAGGTTGAATTCAGGTTATGGACAGTTCTAAGTGCATTGTGTCCTTGTGATGATTATCTCTTTACTGGTTTTTTTGGAATTTTAAACAGATTTTGTCCAAAATTTTCTAAAACTTCAACAAAACATGAAAATAATTATTGCCAAACCTGCCCAGGTGCTACAGTATCCAGTAAGCTTCTTTTGTCCTCCAAGTCTCTGTTGGAGTTCAAAGGGTACTGTACTTTGTTTGGACTACGTGAGGAACTGATGGCCCCAGACAATATTTGAACATTAGGGATTTGTATTTTGTTGGTTGGCAACTGTGCTTAAGAGTTAGCACTTCCTTGGAAATTCTATATCCATCCAATAGCTCACTTCTACAGCCACTCAATCTCTTTCAACCCTTATGATGAATTAAAGAATTCAATTATTTGTCACATTCAAAAAAAATCCATGGCAAGAATTTACCTATTCTGAGTAGAACAGTTGGAACTGGGTACTCAACCAGCAATAGTATAAGGGCTTATAGACAATAATTTGGGTGAAGTTCACACTTCTAATAGTGCCACTCTGATAACTTGGACTTCATACACAATCAGGAGAGAGTTTTCACAAATTTGTATGTTATTGTGTAAAGAAGTGGGAGAGACTGCACTGTCAAGCAAGAGACAACTTGATCTCAATGTGATGATCTGCACCCTTCAACACATCTCAAGTTCACATTTTTTCTTCTTAATAGAACAAAGTAAATTTGCATAATAGATGAACTCATGTAGCAACACATGGAGCTCCACATAATTTCACAAAAACTAACCAAACTTTTTGGGAAGCTCCAACTGATCATCACATGTTCATCAAATTCACTATTTTGACACAGTGATGGGTGAAGGGCTGATGCAGTTGGTACAAGACACTTGTCAACATGAATCACTCAATTCTAGCTGTGTGGCTTTGACCCGTGTTTGAGTAAATATCTTCTCTGAAGGAGATTTATAGTCACCCCCAACTGTTCATCAATCTTGCTGATGTTTTCCTGAGGAATCAACATCTAAGCTAGCTAGATTGTAGAGAAGATGGACAATTCCTTGCTGCTGATATCACAAAGCCTCTCATACACATTACACTTTAGTACTTGGTTTTATTGCTATTCATGAGCAAGGTCCAGTCACTGACAATCCAGCCTGCAACTAAGTTTATCCAGCAAAAGATTGATGTTTACCTTTCTTAGTTTACAATTGAGAATAAATTATCGACGGGTTTTGGATTGTCCAGATTTGTGCACAAAACAACTTGAAGGTGGTCATCACCTCAGAGACAAAGTCACACCAGTTGGGAAGTAATTGACCACCAGTGGAGCTCTGGATTGCCGGATTTTTGGGGCAGTGGAGTGCCTAGTAGTACTCATGTCCTCCTTAGCTTCATTCCCAGAAAAAGCAGCACATGGTGTGGGTGACACAGCTGTAGATTTGCATCCCAACTTGAACCATTTGTTTGGCCGAGTACTCTTCTTTAGCTCCTCTGGAGTAACCCCAATATCCTTACCTGTGCAATTCCTTGCCTTGGCTAGTATAGAACCCTCCATTGAGCTTGATCACTAGACTGCCTCAGTTAAGATCACCTCAGATCAACAATCAACCAACACACAGCAGCACAACAATTACAGAACAGCAAAAATCCTCAAACACTGAACCATGGAATTGAATTCCCAAGATGATAATCTCATGAGAGAATATAACAGAAGCTAGCAGAATCTCATGTGAAGTTTCTAGAGCGAGACTACTGAACAAACACCCAGAAGCTGCTCACTCACAAGACAGCTGCTGGGTTGGTCAAGAATCAAAAGGGGACAGATGAGAGCATGAGCTGAAGCAAGCAGTTAAGGGTCAGGAATTGGGAATTCCAAAGCAGTTGGGTGCTATTGCGATTTTGAGACTGAAGCAAGAGGGAACTTTGAAAGACAAAAACTAGATATAGAAGCCAGGAACTTGCTCCTTGGTGGAAAAATGTGAAGCTGTGCAGCAGATCAGAAGATGGGTATTTGAGATAAAATTGGAAGCAGCGAAGAGCTTGCAGCTCCAGCTCTGTGGAAACGAAAAATGAAGTGCAGAGAAATAAAAGATTGCGAGGAGCAAGTGGAACTCACATACAGATAGATATATGTACCTGTATGGGCTTCAAGCTTGTGGAGGAAGTCAAGGGCAGGTGCTGCAGCATGTTCAATGCGCTCTGCATGTTGCGGGGACCCATTCTCCACGGACGTCATCTGCTTGCAAGGACTGCCTGTTTCACACAAATCAGCCTATCCAGGGATTACTTACCGACAGGTCAGAGATTGATATCTTGTTGGGAATTGAAGTAGGACAGGCAGTCCTTTGCCATTCTTCTATCATGACATTTCCAATTGTAAACATACAACAATCCACTATAAGTCTAATCCTAATGAGACAAATACATTATAAAAACTTGGAAAAACCTCCAAGATTTTTTTAGTGCATTTTACAGAGTGTAAAATCTTGCAAGGCATTTTGGAAAACAAGACACTCACAGTCACTGGCATTCCATTTTGTGAAATGCCCAGCATAGTTGTTTTCCTCATGATGCCCAGTGGGTACCTGCCAAATACTCATGGGTATCACAGAATATTAATTAAAATGGAAAGATTGCATCAAATTTTACCCTTGACATACCCAGCCCACAAGAAGCAACTTTTCGATGTGGATCAGTTTGACAACAAATTCTTAAATTATGAACAATGCCCCTTTACTTTACTCTTGTGAAGCTGAATCTTTTCTCCTGGTCCAGATTTACTTTTTGATCGCCTCTCTTTTGTTTATTAATGAAAGTCTCAAGGCATCTTCCCAACCCTCCCCACCCCCGAACCCCCACCTTCTTCCCTCCGCTCCGCTCCCCTCCCACCTTGTTTCCACTTTTCAATGGCTTTTGAATTCCTGGAATTTAGGAAACAAAAAGCATTCAAAGAGGCTCTTTTCTGAGGATTGTTGACACCTTCCAAGTTCCCATCCCACCCTCACCCCCAAAAGAATATTAACTTGTTTTGTGTGATCACCTTGGATTATGTATAGGAGAAGGGTCTGAAAATAGACCCTTCTGGATTTGAGACTCACCGGGAGGCCAAGGGGGGTCAAAAATTCGAATGGGTCTATTTTCAGACCCTTCACCTACATAAAGCCTCTAAACCATACATCCAAATTTCCCTTTAGATTGGAGTTTTCCAGGTGGAGAGTAACTTCCATTTGCCGGAAGTTTCTTTGCCAGGCTGTCCAAAGTTTTGGATTTCTTAGGGCAGGTAAGGGGCCAAAATTAACAAAGAACAAAAAGTTGGAGTGCTTTATGAAAGGAAATACAACAAGCTTTTTAAGGAAACTAGGCCAAGCTACCATGCTCAAAACCTACATACTAGTGTTGTACACATGTGTATGTAACTCATGTAACCATCAGTTTTGGTTGGAAGCAACTAAGGAAACATCCTTGCCTAGTTATGGTGAAAACCTTATAAAGTCCTAGTTTCATGGTATATCTAGGATTCCAGCAAAAATAAGCCCTTGGGTTTACAAGGATATTATTTTCTCTTGTAAATGTAATATTGGTTCTCAACCCATTTGAGTGTAACTTTTTCATTTGTCTGCTTGTGATGATTCCAGGCATGTCCCAAGAACTAGTGATTACAAGTCATGTCCTGTATTCCATGAGGCCCCCTATCTATTAGGGATTAAGGTTCATGTTTCTTTGTGTCATATCAGACCTCTTTTAGCAGGGATCTCAAGAATTTTTGGCAAACAAGTATCAGAGGGTTTACATTGGCACTAGGTGTTAAAGAGTGCCTCCATTTAGCATTTGTGGCAGATTTCCTCTTTGATGTAATCTAGATTTGACCATTGCTTGTTGCTTGCAATGTTTCATATTTCAATGCAAGTCATTTGCAATTTTGCTCCATAACTTCATTGGATTTGGGAAAAGAAACATGCCAAAACAAGTACATTGCAAATTCATACTTGCATCCAGTTTCATATATGGCCAGAGCAGGCATTGACATCCATTTTGCAAATTCACATTGACTACTTATTGATATCCTAGTGGCTGTTGATGACTATGGCAGCCAAGGGTCATGCCAACACATAGTTGGAGATAAGAAGGTGTTTCTTTCCAAAGGCCCTTCCATGGCACTTTAAAGGACCCACTGGAGTTAAAAGAACAGAACAGAACAGAACAAGACAGCCAGAAGCCCAGAAGGGGCAAAGCCCACACAGAGGAAGCTGGAACAGACCCAAGAAAACTAACTAAAGGCATACTGAAAGACACCATGTAAAGAAAGGGGGAGGACTATTCAGCCTTCCATGTCACTTCATACCACTGCCAATAGTGTGGCATAGCCCTTTGTAACCCATCATGCCAGGCCATAGGTGCCATCCAGCTTCAATATACCGAAATTATTATATTTGGTGTGATAATGCAAAATGGAGCCATTGTTTTGTTGGAAAAGATCAAACTACATCGCTTTGCTACATAGTCTTGGTCCAATAAACTTGTGAAAATCTTACATGACAATTTAACTTATGTCAACCGCATCATGTAGGACATAACAAATATGAAAGAGTAGTTTTCAAAGAATATTTGTAAACATATTTAATGGCTCCCAAGCCAGTGTTGGCAGGTTCAGGTTATTTGAAGGCTAATGTTCAAGTTCTAGTTAGGTTTTGCAATATCCAGAGCAGCGGTTCAGAAAATTGAGAAAATTAGATTTGAATCTGGACCTTGAAATTGTCTCTTTTGAAAACTAGAACTGGAACCTAAACCAAGGCTATTGTCCTTTGAAAACAAGTTCATGTTCTTGAATGCATATGCACAAAGGCTTTTCAAAAGTGCATCTTGAAACAGGTCACCTCTTTTTAAATGAGTTTAAAATTATGAGTTTGGATGTTTAATTCATTGGTTGTTTGGATTTTGTTTTCTCGATTGCATTATATTCTCAATTTTCTCTTACACTAATACCTCACTCCTCATGAGTATGCATACACATTTATGGAGGTTATTGATTTTCTTTTTGGTGCAATGTAAATGAAACTAAATCGAAACTTAACCTAGACCGGGCTCCAAATTCTTGGGAAGTCTCCAGAACTAAAGGCTTTGAAAATTTAAAAATTCGTCCTCAAACTCGCACCAAAGGTTCTATGAAAGAAAACTAAATACCAAAAAACCAAAGTTTCTATGAAACAAAACTACAAACCAAAACCAAAGGTTCCTTTCAAAATCAAAGAACCCAAACAACATTGCTCCAAACATACTAGGCTATTACACTTAAAGCAAAATGATTTTGGTGTTGGTTCAACAAGGGCTGTCCAAACATTGAACCAGCAGGGGAAAAAAACCTCGGGGCTAAAACTTCATGTCTCATCAGCTCACCCATGTTCTGCTAGACAATTTTGCCAGGTTTACTCTTAAGGAAGAGTGTTGTAGCTTGCATGTCTGCAAAAATAAGGGGATTATGTTTGAGGAAACAAAAGGCAGATTCCAAGGATAGCAAAGTGCCAAGGAGGAATGTACAATGTACAGCAGGCATGAACCTTGCTAGGGAGGTTAAGAGCAGATTGTGTCATACATTTTGTGTGGGGAGGACCTGGTTTTTAGCATATATTGTCCTATACCTCGGACTACTATGGGCTGTTAAAGTCACTTTATGCAGGTGGATCAGTCCATGGGTTGTACATACAAGATTTGGTAGATTTCCAATCTAGGCCACATTCAAATATAGTCTGAAGCAGGGTGTTTTTTTCTTTCAATTTTGTGGTTTTGAAAGGTTGGCAGATTTTTCCAAATTTCTAGCAATTTTTGTTGGATTTACACTTTTTCCAATTTCCAAAAGTTTCCAAATGTTTTGTTGCCACAATGTAAAAATTTGCCCTGGAAAAAATAAGGTGGTCTGAATTCAGAACAATTGAGCTACTAGACTTATCAAGATGTTGGAAACATAAAAGTTACTTTTTGCAAGCCAAAAAACAACAAAAATGCCTTTGTATTTTGCAACTAAAATACCTCTTGTGTTTCCATCTAAAATGACAAGTTCAAAACATAAAAGGTGGTTTTGCAACCCCAAAAAAACATTTTTCTAATTTGAAATATTCATTAGACATTTTTCTTGTACATAATTTTCATGAGCAAGCATCTAATGTTGCATTTGCATAAGCCACATTCTAGAAACAAGGTGTCACAAACATGCTAGCCCTACCAATAAATATGATGTTGTACATCTACCTATTGTGTCCACATTCTAAATACCAAAAAACATCTATTCCAATTTAAATGTGAAACCGGTTCACCTAATGTGAAACCAATTCTAATAAGGTAAAACTTCCAAAAGTTGGATCGAATGTGATAATCCCCATGTCACTAAAAAGGGGGGCAATGCCAATTCAACAACCATTGCTCACAAGTAGTCACTATTACTTCAAACATCTAAGTAATTCCAGAACTAAATTGCACCGACAATTAATGATTGAACAATTTACAAAGTTCACACTATGGACTATGAAGAATCAACTCGCTCCACTCTCTCTCTCTTGAGTCGACTGAACAAGTTATGACAATTTTCTTCCCTTGTCTCACAACATCAAACACTTTATATTCTCACTTCTAGCCTTTGAGAAGTTGTACAAAGAGATAATAACAACCTTAGTCACCCTCCCCAAGTATGCCAAAGATCCAAAGGTTCATCAAGGTGTTCAATAATTTCCTTCGGAGCTCCCACCTAAATGGATACTCCTTTTCATCCCTTATAATATTTGTCTCCCTAGATTTTTAACAACATTATCCTCCCTTCCCAACTGCCATAACAAATTCACTCTCGAAACCCTTTCTTTGTTCATCACTTTATCCAACATGTCCTTACAACATTTATCATTTCTATTGTAATAGAAAGCTATGGCATAGTGGAAGAACACAACCCTCTATGAAAGCATTTCTCTCACATTCCTTCTTGTTAAAAGTCATTGCAAGTCAAAATATATAGACCACACACATTATTAACATTCAAAAACCAAAAAAAAAAAAAAACTATTTGCACTCTTCACACTATTCAAACATGAAAACTTAGCTTTTCTTCAATAAAAGTTCCCTTCAAATATTGGAGCACATGCACTCCATAACCCACAAGCTCCAAAACAATCAAAAGATACTTTGATAAACATTGAATGCCATTGCAACCATGAAGAAAAAAAAACAACATTTTTCACATGTAAACAACAAAACACCAAAACTAAAAACATAAACATGCAAAGTTGCGGCATTCTCAACATTTCATGATGATCAAATATCTATTGTTATGGCATTTTCCATCATTCCAAAATGTAGCAGCCCTTCATCCATTAGGTCACATCTTCATCCAAGCTCTTACTTAGGCCTTGTTCACATTGAGAAAAGCTGACACATTTTTAAGTCACACATGTCCCTATGGGAGCGAGGCCCAACAAAAGGCTTGGTCATTGTTCTACTAGTACATGACCTAGGAATTGTGAACAATGTTTACTATCATTGATGAACTAATGTCCACAAAACCAACAATGGGAAAAAAATAAAAATAAAAATTAGAACAAAGATAATTGAAAAATCAAAATGTGTCAAGTTCCCCCGAATTTGTTGGCTATGCCTTCAAAAAAACATTTAATTTTTCACATCTATCAAGTCTAGAATTCATCTATCAATTTGTAACAAAAATGAACTACATTGTAAATGAACATAAAGGGAAGATTTATGATATAATCTCATATGTGCATTGGACGTTTCAACTTCCTAGATATGTAAAACATGATATCCACATCACCTAAACTATTACAAAATTCAAAAAACATGGCCATGGATAGCATAAAAGAATGCAATTGTGAGGGGAATTGGGCAATTAGGGAAAGAAAATAAAAAAATGGTCACTGAGCATAATATTGAAAGATTTAGGTTGAAGCTTGTAGATGTGAATATGACCGATCATTTGACATGTATTTTGTATCAATTGATTTTTTGATGGGTTAATCTTTTGCAAAACATGTTTTTTTTGTTAAGTTACAAAACTTTGTGATGCAAGATGGGAGATGATAGGTGCAAAAATGAACCTAGGTCCCCCCATCCCTCAAGATGCAAACTTTGAAAATTGGCCCAATTTCTCCCTTTTGGACCAAACTAATGTGACTTGGAATTGTGTCTTGGTTTTTATTGTGCGAACAAAGTTCAAATGGGAATTGGATGAGGAGATGACCAAATGGATGAAGTATTGCAAGTTTTTGGACTAGTTAAAATGCCAAAAGAAAAAACAGTTGATAATCATGAAATTTAAAAGGACTTGTTAGTCCTCTACTTTTTTTTTTTGTTTTATGTTGTTTTGTTATTTACAAGTTATGAGTTTGCATTCTTCATGGTTTCAACGATGTTCAACATTGATTGGTTTGGTGTTTTGCGATATATTTGGATGGGTGAATGTATGATTGAGTGTCTCAATATTGGCAGAAATTACATTCCCTATAAGTCAATACAAGATTCTTTAATATGATTCAAATGGACATGGTTACTACTTTTAAAAATGTTATTATTCTAATCTTTGAATAATACATGTTCAATCACCTACAAACCTTCCCAAATCTATAATGAAAACTTATATTTAATGTAGTTGATATCATTTTTAAATTTGGAAATCTTAAAAGGAAAACCCCACAAAGTCTAAATGAACAACGACCCATGTAAAACTTTCAAAAACATATGTTTTTGGAACAAAAAAATTGAAAATAAAATAAAATTTGTAACTCATATGGACTTATGAAAATATAATCAAATTTCAACCATTCAAAAGTCCTTAATTATTAAATGGTCAAGGTTTTCAAAGAAAAGATTCTTCATACGAATTTATTATCTTGTATTGCATCATTTATTGAGTCCCAATAATAAATTTGGATTGTGAATCAATATAAAAAAATTTATCTTGTGATGGTCTAGTCAAACAACTAGTCCATATTTTTTGATTTCAAAAGTCCATTACCATTAACAAATGATTTTTTTATCAATAAATAACCACACAATTCTCTTCATATTGAACTTGTTAATTTAGATCCAAGTCCCAATTAGTAGATCCAAGGATATATTAATCACCATATGCATTTGAATAAAAGGTACCCAAAAAAAAACACCATTTTGTCACAATAATGAGACATTTGATTGTGCATCTACCCAAACATGGTGCATTATGAAAAGTGAATGGTGCAATATAACAAAAAAATTCTGATGCTAAAAAATTAAGTTCATTATCAGACATTTTGTTTAAGGATGTTTGTTTAAGCTTTAAAGTTTGGAATGTTTGTTTTGGGTCTATAAAGTTTGAAGGATTTGTTTGTTAATACTTTCATGAAGGATGAATGTTTAATTATCTAGAAGAGCTTTCTATAAAAAGCTTTATATCTCCACTACACCATAGCTTTCTCAAAAGGTAAATATGTTAAATGCATAATTAAAAGACAGATTAAGGAAAATGATGAAGATCTAAAGGGGTTCCAAAAATAATTTTCATGGCAATTTGATATGTTGTGGAGAAAGATGTTATATTGTTGGGGATGTAGTGGGTTTATGTTGATGGGAAGGAATACCCACATCTATGGAAGCTTTAAGGGAATTGATTCATGCTTTGACAACCTTGGGGTTATTCAGTTGCATTGTTAATGGGATGTTTGGGTTTTTAGTTTCTCTTTGTACAACTTCCTGAAACAAATCCATGGGAAGAAAGGTAGATTTCATGTTCTATTGTTGTGAAGTGGGAATGTGAATTACCATAATAAGATCAATTTGGGCTCAAGAGAAAGAAGTTAGAAAGGTTTGATTCCTTATAGTACATAGATTAATGTTAATTTTAGAGATGTTAATGAATTGTTGTCAAAGAAATTATTTCACTTAAGTAGATGTTGCATTTGGTTGCCCTTCTTTTCTGTTGGCACTAAACCCCATCTCACCCCACATCATATATGATTTGAAAGTGTTGCATAGTAACTTGTAACAAACCAAAATATTAACATTTAAATCATAATATTTTATTTGTCCTTTGAAAAATACTTCTCTAGGAAGAAAAGGATGCTCAAGATGGGCAATGGAGTGAGAGTCTCTTTTAAAGTAGAGTAAATGCTTCATGCTAAAGATCAATTAAATAGATAGTTAATTATATGTTTTGTTGCTCTTTTGTGGTGTGACCTTCATAACAATCCATAAAAAAATGGGGCTTTTGGTCACTTAGCAAAAGCTAACTGATCCTTTAAGGGGCTTCAATTTCATTAAGGTTTAGTTATCTTCTTATGCATTTTCAATGAATTGTTGCTAGTTTTTCCTTACAAGATCAAGAGTAATGCTTTTCTTTTTTCTAGTGTAGTAGTTAGGTTCCATTGTTTAGTGTTTTCGAGAAATCTTGTTTTGTGCCCTAATTTGTCAAGTGAGTAGTGGAAATCATTTGTAACTTTTGAAGTCCATGCAAAAAGTATTTTTTGTGTCTTAAGCTGACAAGTGAGGCGAGCACAAGTGGAGGTCATTTACAACATTCAAAGAGATACCTAAATGTTCCCCTTGGTGGAAATCATTTGTTGAACTCTTGGGATGGCAAAAATGTCATATAAAGGTGCTCTCCAATTTGGTGAGAGACTAGCACACCGCCTAACCCCCACTAGCATTAACAACATTTCCAAAGAATTTGCAAGATGAAAATGGCACAATGCAAAAGTTAAAAGTTTGTTGGAGTCTTTTAGTGCAAGGCCAATAAGATCCAATAAGATTCATCTGTTTAAACCCCAACCAAGATAAATGCTACTTACAAGATGTTACAACGAAGCATAGGGCTTGAACCTGAATGATCACATCTCAATCCCAACAACCACATTAGATATGGCAATGGGGTGAAAGCATGGTAAAATAGACTAGAGAATTACCTTGCAACATAAATAAAAAGTGGCCATGAAATAGGCCTTGGTATATTGAATTTTAAAATATTATTTACTTTAATAATTAATAATGTGAAGTTCTTTGAGTTTGTTACAATTATATTTTAAAACCACATGTTTAAAAGTAGGTTTATACATATACATCAAAATTCAAATAGATGTCACAACTTACAAAATAAATTGCAAGTAGATTAAATGTTGGATATATTTTATTCTTAAGTCAATGGCATGCTAAATATACTATTGGACTTTTAAAGTTTTCATAATAGAATCAAAATATATTTAACATTTAATTTAGAAATAGGATTGAACAAAATACTACCCTACTAACTTCATTCCTACTTGTTACCTAGTTTAATTGTACGAAAGTTTTTCAAATTTTGTATTCAACTCATCAAAACTCAATGGAAGCATGGAGGCTTCCATAATGAGACTTCCATAATCTAGTGCAAGAATGCAATTACCTTTAGAATAGAAAGCCAACTAAGACCATCAATTTTATTAATTGAAAAGCTTCCATCGTTGAACAAAAAGGTCAAGGTATGAACTCCAAGAATGGAGGCATGGAAATGGATGGAAAGGGGTACACAATAGTTTAAAAACACAACCAAAACCAAAACACTCATATAAAAGTGGAGTTTCGTAAAAATTAAGGAGCTTCTTAAATAATCAATCTCGGTGAAATGAACATTTACAAGACAAATGCATGATAGGATCAAACATTTTTTCCATCACAAAATCCATTTTTTTTATAATGGTGTACATTGCAATTATTACATGTTAATGTATGTGTTAGGATTTGTTAATTTAAGGACCCATTATAGGTTATAGATTTGAATATGTACATGTGTCAATTGATTATTACTCAAAATGATTAAAATAGTTCAAAAGGTGTGAACTTTCTGAAGTTGAAATTACAAGATGTCCACAAGCAAAATTAAAGCTATTGAGTTTTGATTAAGGTTAATGTTGAATCTTAAACTTGTTAAGGATTTGGTTTTAATTGAACAATATGATTAAGACAACAATATTGAAAGGTTTTGCATCAAATCATATGAAAATATTAAGTTATGACTTTTGTTTGGGGGGTAAAATGAGTTGTTTTTCAAGAGTCCATAACATATACTAGAAAAATAGAATGGTTGATGTTGAGATTTTCTACACATATTTTCCTTTATGACTTCTACATGTGCGAATTTTCCAATGGAATAAATAGCTTAAACCCTTAAGAATAATACCCCCTATGCTTGTGTCTAATTATGACATAGTGTCAAAAATTTGCAAAATGGAATTTTTGGGGATAATGTTTTGGCAAATTATAATCCACCTTTAATGCCAAAACCTTGCAACAACAATATGAAAAGAGACTACCAAGAATAAAAAAATTCAACATATAAAAAGTCCTAGAAATTGAAATGTTAGAATCTAATTACCACAAAATTGAAAGGATTTTGAACCAAACTTTAAAGCTCATAAAACACTGATGACTAGTGGCAAACTTAATTAGCAAGATTTGATGGAGTGGTCACAAAAAAGGATTAGAAGATTTAAAAGACAAACATATGATGTTTGTAATGAAAACAATCACAAGGTGTGTGACTTAAAGGTGATTCTAGATTCCCAACCCTTTCCCTAGCTTAATCAAGGATTAAAAGCCTACAAAGAACTCACCTTTGAGAAACAAACAAGAGAAAGAGATAAACAATCGAACTTTGACAACCTCATTTGCCGAGATATAAACTTTTTTCAAGGTACAAAACTAAATTCCACAACTGCCATTTAACATTCACAATGTTGTTTCAATTTCCAACCAAAAAGTTGACCATTAGGAAATCAAACTTTAGATACTTGAATTAAAGTTACATGGGGAAGAAGAAAATTCTAGAAAACTTGTTGATGCACAACCACAAACTTAATGAATAGGGCTTTTAAAAAGGTGATACTCCATTCCACCACTTAATATCCCTCTAATAATTTTTATGTCATAAGAGATATCAATGTGAAAAGTAGTTTGAACTTGGACTTTGAGAATGGATTAAAGAAAAGGTCAACTAGAAAGGAAGACTCTTTAAAAGAAAAATTATCTTTTGCAACTTGTTTTATGCAACTACAAATGTCTTATACAACTAAAAGCTATCACATGCAACTAAAAAATAGTTAATGTTGTACCTAGTCTTTACAACCTTAATGGAAAAGGAGATTAGTGTGCACAAAATCAAGGTTAATACAACAGGACAAAGACTTACAACTTCTTCAACATATGAATCCAACATCTAGCAATCCCTTTATGACTTATAGAAGGTTTCCAAAAAACCATCATGAGAGGGCCACATGATGAGCACCTCAATCTCCAAAAAATTTGATGAATATACAAATCTTGACATACAATTTTCAAAGAATGAATCTTGAGAAAAAAGTTCTCTGCCAAGTAATTGGCATTTCCAATCAATGTTCATTTCAAGATGCTACTTTGCCAGAAACCCTGAGCAATTTGCAAAAAACACTTTTTGGGGTAAGAGAAGAAATATTTGTACCTTCTTCCATTGTATTAACAAAAGTTTTGGGAAGTGGCACATCTTTTACCTCCTTATCATTTGAGGTGTAGGTATGAATGCTCTAGTGTTTGGAATTTCATGTTCATCCTCTTTGATAATTTCCATAATGTCGTGATCAACCCCTCCAGGTGCACCATCTCCTTTGGCAAAACCTTCCATAATAGTTGTCATTCATGTAAACCATGACCATGTTGATCCATTCCCTTTGGTTTGTTCTTCCAGCAAAGTTTTTGGATGTTAGTACTCACTTTTCATCTTCTCGATTTAATTCTTGGTTTGTTCTTCTTTTTTATGACTCATTTGACAATTGATGATGGTATTCGATGCAAATGTGTGTCCAATGTTTGAATGACAAACAAGACGCCTCCATTCCTCTTCATATAAGTTGAGGATGTTAGTAAGAATAATATCAGTCTATCTCCCTCCAACATTTGCTTCATCATTCACTGTTTCTTATGATACCGTTTGACAATTGGTCATTACAACAATGAAGGTGCAACAACCATGGATGATGAAGATCCTTCCGACAATGAAGGAGCTACAATAATTGTCATCTCATTTTCCAACATAAAACGAGTCCACATATGGGGCCTTCCATCATCCATGATTTTACAAAAGAAAATCATATGCAAAACAAAAATAAAAACTGATAAAAAGTTACATTCAACACATACAAAAACAAAGTCAAGAAAACTAAAATAAAAAATCATTTCAAGATCAACCATAATGTATACACATACACAAAAGTTATAAATAAAAAGAATAAATCCAGAAATTGATGAAAATAACTTAATGTATCAAATACATACCAATGTAAGAAGTGGTGCTGGAGTTCCAAGTGATTACCCCTTTAAGCTGTGCATGTGCCCAGCCTTGGAAAACCGGGTGCGATTTTTTTGCAGAAGAAAATTGACAAGATGGAGTGTAAGGTGGCCGCAAGTATGGGCTCTAAGTGTGTGTCGGTGTGTTGTCCCTCTCCACGATTGCAATCCCGTGCCATTGGTCTCATTGTACACGGAGCAGCAGACTCGCGGAAACTCCGACTGAAATGGAGGAAAATTGGCAACGGTAGGCTCTTCAGAGCTTCGACCCACAATGGGAATCGGAATAGGATTTCTCGCTTCTTCGATGCTGCTCCAGGTGAACAACTATCGCGCTTTGTTGTTGGAATTTGTTATAAAATCTCACACATTAGGTCTTGGAATGGCTAGATGAAGAAGGCAAGAAGGGTCAGAACTCAGAACCTTGATCATCTCCAGAAAGTGGCTTTAGTGTGTGGCCTATTATTCACTCTTCTACAGCAGATTCTGTTCCTGCTACCCATTTAGAGCTCACATTCTACAGCAGAATGTTCTCCTGCTACCCATTGGGATTGACATTGGGTAGCACTCTTCTACAGCAGAGTGTGCTCCCTGCTACCTATTAGGGCAATCACCTTGGGTAGCGCAATTTGATGTCATTTGGCAGAGTGTTTTGTAGTCCTGCTCAGATTTCCTACAAGAAAATGTGTGGAATTTGTACTGGGATCAATTTCATGAAGTTGGCAGTTTTGATCATGGGCACATTTTGTTCTGTCCAAACCCTAATTCTCAATTGTGTTTTGAGGCATGTGGTGTAAAAATTGGTGTTTCCTATCATGTGTAGTAGTCCTGTGGGAAACAAGACTTTCCAGAATGACCAAAGTTTCCAGGGTTGCTGCAGTCATGAAAGATGAGGACTGTTGCAAAGGGAGAAAGTATTGACACAACAATAGATTTTGTGCAGATTTCCTTGTACTGGGGTTGAGAATGTCTACCACAGTATGTGCCTTCTCAGCTCCAGAGAATTTGCAAAAAGCATCAGAGACTCCTGCTTACCAATTAGATGGGCAGACAGCAGATCCCATAGAGGAGGTATCGGATGTACACGGATTTCATGTTGAGACAGGTGAGGCAACAGTTGACGTGGACATAATGGTGAGAAGTGCTACCACAGAAAAAAGTGGTGGAGGAAGAGAGGGGTCAGATGATGTGGAGACCACATCAACATCCATAGATGGTACCCAAGGGATGAGGACTTTCTTGAAGGCATTGGAACTAAATGATGCACAGATGACAAAAACAAGCAGCCACATATGGGAGTGGAGACACAGATTGCATATACATTATCAAAAAGCAGGTAGTGAGAACACAGGTGCACCAGCATTATTATTATTACCAGGCTTTGGAGTTGGTTCATTTCATTATGAGCAGCAGCTACAAGATTTTGGTCAGGAGTATCGGGTATGGGCACTAGATTTTATTGGGCAGGGCAAGTCCTGGCCCTCGCATGATCCAGCTCCACTGGAGGTTGTAGAGAACATAGAGGCACAGGTAAATGCTAGCAGTTGGGGGTTTGGTCCAGTTGCAGAGCCATGGGCTGCAGAGCTTGCCTACTCAGTTGATATATGGCGTGAACAAGTTCAAAGTTTTGTTGACCAGGTATATAGGTCTCTCTTATGGTAGCTCTGAATCCATATTACCCAAGATTCATTCTTTTCACCCAAATGGGGCTTTTGCACCAACCCTTTATCATTAGTTTGACATGCTAAGCTCCACATTCTAGCTTTGTCAGTGTGCCATAACACAACTTTGCAATGGAAGTATCGTTACAAGGTAGGACCCACAAGAATGCTTGTGTTTGTGTCACTGAACAAAGTCTAATGGTCGTGTAGGTGATTGGTGAGCCAGTGTATGTCATAGGCAACTCACTGGGGGGTTACGTTGGCACCTACTTTGCTGCAACATCATCCAATCTTGTGCAAGGAATTGTCTTGATGAATGCTACACCATTTTGGTCATTCATGCCAAACGCCCAACGGTTTCCTCTATTAGCCAAGCTCATCCCATGGGCTGGTCTTCTTCCAGTTCCTGGTTATGCACGGACACTAACTCAAGTATGGTATGCCTCTTCTTAGAGCTTTTGTTCTGGCCTCTTCTTCTCAAGAACATATATTCTTCACCCTTCCTCTGGAACTTAATTTTGTATTTCACATGAAGCTCTCTTGCAGAGGACACAACACATTTCCATTTTCCTCACTCTTGGCAGAATTATAAAGTTTCTTGTGGACTTACCTAAATTGTCAGTTGCTTGCTGCTCTCTTCTTAATCTTCTTACCTATCAGACCAAACTGGGTGAAAGTTGAGTTCTGTGAAGTGCACTTTCTGTTAATAGACTGCATGTTGGATGAACCAGTTCCCCTATGTTACACTATGTTGCCCACAGGTTTTAAGCCATGAACCTGTTGAACTTTGGGTGGTGGGGGAACAGGTGGAATCTTCTAAGGAAACCTCAAACAATTCGGTCACTGCTGGAGCTTGTGTATAAGGACCACTCAGCATTGAGTGATAATTTAGTGGATAAAATTGTGGAAGCCACTGACCATCCAGCTGCTGGTGCTGCATTTGCTTCAATATTGTTTGCCCCTAAGGCATATTCAAACTTTACAGAAAATTTGATAAGGTGAGTTCTATATCCAAAACCTCACTTGCACACAAGAAATCACTCTTCTCATGTAGGAGTGCTGGTTTTGACACACACAAGTGTTCAGAGTTCATACCCTTTGAACGTCATTATCCCTACCAGTAATGCTGGTAACAAACATTATGGCCTCTAGGGAGAGTCACGCTATCTGGATCCACCTAATTGTATGCATAGTCTAGCAACATTGTCATTTGCAGATTGCTTTACATCTCCTTTATTTACAGCTTTCATTAAGAAAGTAGAACTGCAGTGCCAGATCTTAAGAAATTGGGTTTGCCCACTAAAACACCATTTGTTCTGCACAGGTTGAGAAAAGAGAAAGTACCTTTGTGCTTGATATATGGGCGTGAGGATCCCTGGGTTGTACCATTTTGGGGTCAGCAAGTTAAGCAGCATGTTCCAGATGCAGTATACTACGAACTTAGTCCAGTCGGCCATTGCCCTCACCATGAAGCTCCAGAGGTGATCATCCTGGCCTCTTCTCTTCTTGCCATCATTTTGCTTTTCTCTATTGTGCTTGTAAGATATTTTGGAGACTTGTCTTGTTGGTTCAAATTCTTTGATCTCTCTGCCCAAGAAGGTGAAGGCATGTTTAGAGTTCACAGTGGTGTTGCAAAACTGATTCCTCTCTGAAGCAACATTTCTGCTCTACCTGCTTTGACTGGGTTGATGACAACAACATAGAAGTTTTACTAAACATGCAAATTTCAGTGTTTCTGTGAGTAATGATTGTTGACAATGGATGCCATTGCAATCTGTGGCTTCCTTCTAGGTAGTTTCAAGGCCAGTATATGCAAGGTGACTTTGTGTTCCTTCCTAACACAAATATGCTATTGTACTCACCACTGGTGTCCTTGACTTGGCAGGTGGTGAATTTCCTTATACAGAAGTGGGTCCAAAGCATCTCCCAAGGCTCTAACTGTCCTGCTCTTCTTGAAAGCATGAATCCTTACCACATGGCTCACCAGTTTGTTGTTAGAAGCTCAACACATGAAGCAAAAGAAAGGCAAATATTAGTACATGTAAAACCTCACCAGAACTTTATTAGAGATTGCTACAATTGGCTTCTTGGGTTCATGATGAAACAAAGGTCACAGCCAAAAATTTGAGTCCAATGCTGCTGATAAATTTCATCTGTTTTTATGCAATTTTACTGCTTACCCAGTGTGTGCTCTTGTTTTGGACATGGTGAACAATCAATAAAGTTCACATAGCAAGAGTCTAGGAGAGAGGTGCTGTTACACTTTGAAACCTTCCCTTGACATTACATCAGAAACTGGCATCTTACCTTCAAAATTGATTGCTTGTTGAAAGTTACAGCATTTCTCTCCTAGACTCTTTCTATTACTTTTGAAAGGTGATAAAAAAGAGAAAGTCCCACATTGAGTGAGGACTAGCATCATAGATTCATGTTTAACCATTTATCAATTTGTTGTAGGCATTTACTTCATAATTTTTCACCAAATCCTACCCTTATAAATAGGCTTCCTAAAATGTAATACAATGCCCAATTCAAAACAATTGGTGAAAGTCAAAACCCATTGGGAAATATACAAAGTAGAGGAAATAATGAAGTGCCACAAAATAGCATCAAATGATGTTTCTGTACTGGCACTTTTGGAGAGCCTCTATTATGTGCATATTTACTGAACTGAGTTTCAATTTCAGTCTATTTGAAGCCTAAACTTCATCCAAACTACTGTTTGTACCCTAAGTGGACTTGCACTGACATGGACATTACACAAAACATCCTGGGTGTACCACTTACAAAAGACTCAAATACTGCGATGTCACAAGTAGAGAGAGGCATTCTCAAGATGAGCACATTGAGGGCACAGTGTAGGGCTTCAAATGATGAAGTTGGAATCTAGAAGTTACAAGAATTTCAAAATGAGTTTAGTCACTAGTTGGCTTTCCTGAATAAACTCATGATACAAAACCAAATGGAAGCCTCTAACTCGTGAAAATTCTTTGAATGAAATGAAGAAATTGAATAAATTTTGCATTGACTTTCTCTTTGTCAAAATTGGAAAGAAAAACCAATTGCAGTGACTCTTGGGAGGAACTGCAATGAACCCTGTGTTAGGTATACACGTTTCAGTGGTACTTTACAAATATACTGTTGCCTAATAATCATGAGTGTAGGAGGAGGGTGACATGGGTAGCTCAGGGAAGAAGAACTAAGGAAGCTACAGAAAATCTCAAGAACAACAAGAAGTGGTGACCAGTCTTTAGAACCTGATGGGTTGTCCCCAAGCACCCTTACCTTGAGACAACAAGGATGCAAGCAGAAGCTCATTCCATGTATCAGGAACTCCAGGGAGGCAAAAGTGGCTACAGTCTTGCTTGTTGAGGGGAGTTTTGCTAATGCTGTTGTCCATGTAGTACAAGCCAGAATGTGCATCTGATCTGTAGTTGGTTGATGTTGTGACATCTATGTACGTCACATCATGCCCTGTCTCTGTATTATTATGCCCTAGTACTTCATTCATCATCACCTTGTTGGTCCAAGGCTCTGCCCACTCTGCTCTTGCCTCTTCTTCTGACATTGGGCGTGTCTCCTCATGGCAATGGCCCCCAGTATTCCATGCGCCTCCCCTGTCCAGCACATGATCCTCAATTTATCATCACCTCCTCTATGTCAAAAAGCCTTGACAAGAATCCAAAAAAACCAACTGTGAAACTGGACAATGCAACAGACACCAAGATTAATCCGGTGGGTAGAATATAATACCTAAAATGTACTGAAGCAAAACTTCGGAAGAAGATCTGTGTTTTAGGTGAAACATTAGCATCCACCCATTCAACTAAGGTCCGCAGTGATTTTGCAAATGCAGTCTCAAGGTCCATGTCCATGTTTATCTCATTTCCCACTTGAAAATAACAGCCCCTGCAAAAGAAGAAGCGCCCAATAGCACATCTATATGTTACACAAGTCTTGCACAACACAATGGAAGACCCAAATTCCAAGAATGCAAGCTTATGAATTCCAAGTGAGAGAGGACCACTTTTTCAGACTGCATGCAAGAGAGATGAATCACACAACAAAAGGCCTGCAAGTGTGAGTCAGAAAGAAAGCAGCTTGAAGATGAAATAAGAAAATGGTACATGGCAATTCACAAGACAAAGGGAAAGCAGAATTAAACAAAGGTGGTGGTGCATAGTAACTGATTGTGAATCTTCTGGTCCGTCCACCAGTGGCCAGCATTGAACACCAAGATATCAGCACCCTTCCATTTGGAAGAAGACCAACAAGGTTGATCAACAATCAGGGCATATGTCACATTGGGGGGCGAATTCGGTGGGGGTCTTGTTTGAGGAATCAGGAATGGCTCCCGGTAATACTCCACTGTCAAATTGTAGTCCTCGAATTTGAAAGACAAGAAGCCTGTATGCTTTGAAATTGTTTCACCATTGACCTCATAGATCCGAGTCTTGTTCTCTACACCTTCAGCAAGCATGCACAGCATTGACTCCCACTGGTTCCGTCCGATTGAATCCCCAACATAAACCATTCGTTGACCTCTCAGCCTCTCCAATATATCCATTGCATTGAACCTGCAACCAAGAACCCCGTACAACACAACATAACACAACACAAACCGGTGGCATAAATCTCAAAGCATGATCTCTAGATTGCAGTACAAGTTATTCATTGTGAAATCCATCACCTCCTGCATGTCTACTGTCCTCTCTGACCTGTAGCCAAATGATATGTCTCTTTCCTCTTGTGCATGGTTGCCCCTGGCTACATCACAAAATTGGAAAACAAACAAAACACACACCTGCGATTCTACCCTTTCTTAGATTTGCAGAGAAGGATTCAAGCTGGAAGCAATGTAGACCTAGTTAGGTACATACCTGGGAAGGTCGCAGCCATTGGGTTGCCATCGATACTTCATGTAGTCGAGATCCGGGCGACCATTCTCTTCGCATCTGAATCCCGGATCCGCAAAAGGGCAGTTCTTGGATCTATACAAAGGGTAAGACTCATCGTAAACCCATTCTCCTCCTGCGCTAGGATTGCAATCCGCCGGCTTTGATCTATTGTTCTTGTCCTGCAACGGTCCGGATCTAATCACTTCAACTTCAGCTTCATCTTTCTCTACTGATGCTACTATTGCAGATTCACTAGCAGTAGTGGCTGCAATGTCCGGCTCCTGTTTGTGATCATCATTCGTCACAGATCCCGAGCCGCGGACTGTACCACCACTCACAAAGACATTCTGCTGCGACTGGGCCGATGGGTCGGATTCCAGGAGTGTTGGGTTTTGGTGAAATGTCATCTCTGGAGACCCGCTCAGCTCGTGCAACACTTGGGTATCGGAGTTCTGCTGAGACTGGAGCAAACTACTACTATTGTCTGGATCCGAGCGAAAGCCCAGCTGCAAGAAGATGGGCGTCGTGGTCTTGGAAACGAAGTCTCGCAAATCCAGGAATACGAAACAGAACAAGAGCACCCCGACACTGCAAGCGACGATCACAGAAGTGCCCCATACCTGCACATTACAACTACTTTTCCAACAAGAAGTGTGCTTACAAAGCGCCGATTTCTCAACAGAAACCGTCGACTTCTGCACCTGCAGCTTCATCGCGCCCCTCCCCCCACCTCAATCTTACTCTTGTTTTCCTTTCCTGCACAAAAACCGCACACACTTGCATTCCTAGTACTATCTCCCTCCTCAAGAGCTCAAAAACCCATCTCTCACCTCATTTGATCTCTCTCTCCTCTTTTCTCCTCATATCAAATCCCACAACAGAGCTAGACTTCAAAATCTGCAACAAATACTTCTTTTTTTTAAAAAAATCACTCCCATCATTGCTCATCAGTTTTGGAAGTTCATGATGAGATCAATCACTTCTCCAAAAACTACTAATTTTTGGAAGGTTTTTTTAGTCTTCTTCCAAAACTCATCTTCTTCGAAATTCTGAAAAAAGAAGTAAGTTTTTTGGAAGTTGTTCCTGATGAGATCAAAACAATCACTTTCTCCAAAACTACTAATTAATTTTAGAAGTGAACTCCTGATGAGACTTGGTTTTCTTTTCAGATTTGCTTTCTTTTCAAAAATGGTAGAAGAGAGCAGTCCATTGCAGCAGCTCAATGGCTGTGTTCTGGGTTTGATTTTGTCGCATCAAGAAAGAACAAATTTTTTTCAATTTTTTTTCCCAGTTTGGCTGGTGTAAAAACACCTAATAATAAGTAAGGTGACATTGATTTCCAAATGAGTGAGTGAGTGAGTGAGTGAGTGAGAAGGTTTCATAAAAGCAACAACTGCAGTTACTAGGGTATTGATATGCTCTGTTGAAGTGAAGCCCAGTGAAGAAGAGATCCACTGGGAGAAATTTCCTAGTGTATTTGATGTAGGGTGTTTTATGGGAATAAGGGCCTACATGAGGTGGTGCAATGTAGGGTGCTTTACCACAATAAGGGCCTATATGAGGTGGTGCTGATACCAGTAAAGCCTGCTGCCAAGGGCTTCACCGAGCTTAAAACCCAAAAATTCTGATCTGGAGTGTTTTTTAACTTTAATATCCAATATGTAGCCAAATTTGGCTAAATTATTTTATGGGTGATCATCACATTCATTGAATCACAAAATCCTTTCCAAACACAATGATTAGGTGGTAGTTGAGTGAGGCCTTGTATTATCAGAATATCCCTCACCTGTGGGCTTTAATCATTGTGAAGCAGGAGGC
>Ga0209208_10002269_pt1 | contig 27538 bp, 18 predicted proteins | sample S1TSphfallax_3_FD_187694 | JGI IMG/M metagenome (GOLD analysis project Ga0209208, IMG submission 187694) | Host-associated microbial communities from peat moss isolated from Minnesota, USA - S1T2_Fd - Sphagnum fallax MG (SPAdes) (version 2) | ecosystem: Host-associated > Plants > Peat moss >...
GAGGACTCCAAATCCCTAACTTTGGGAGTGGGAGTTTCATCCTCCCACTTCACCCAAAGTGGGGTTGCGACAAATGTAGTCTTTTATTTATCACGTGTGTCTTCAAAGGTTATGGGTGTTATAAATACCTTTGAGGCATGTGGGGTATTAGATATCAAAGTAACCTCTTGACTTATGCCTATCTGATGTGGAGTCAGAGGTACATTAATAGAGATGAATTCCAAAGATTTTAATCTATTGTCTAGTATAATGAATGAAGGATTAACTAGTTCATCCTATTTTTTGTCAAATCTCTCACTACCTTCCACAAGTTAACTAATAATAGTAGTCACTAAAATAGGTATAGTAAAAGTTTGAACATGTAAGGGTATGATTTTAAAACTTGTTTCGCCTCTTAAGCGGACTAATTGGTTTGATAATAGGTTGTATCACAAATGGCATTGTTGGAACTCTACTATTGGTTCCAATTTCCACAAACACAAAACTTGGGGGCTCATATTTGAAATCAAGGAAAACAATTTGGTAGGCTTGTGGTTCAAGTAGATAACTTTGTTCATCATAGCAAATTAACTCCATACTGTCCTGAATTTGTTCCTCTATGAACTCCTGAATGATTTGCCACCACTACTTCCACTTTGGGTTTCTATCTCCCAAGGCTTAGTTTTACACCTTGAATAAGGTATTATTTAGCAACAACTCTTCAAACTTCTTTAACATGTTGTTCATTCTAACATGTGGAATGGGGTTAGGTTTGCTCAATTATATACCTTGGTTGTTTCATACTTACCCTTCTAGTCTTGGATTTTATCCATAAGACTTTGCTTCTCCTTATCAAATTCTATGTGGGCATCTACATGTTGCTCCCTAAGATCTTAACATGTACATTCCAAACCGATAATGATACCTTGTTGTTCCAAATTGGACTCTTCCAACTTGTAGTTGAATCTATACAAATAGAAAATCCATTGTTTTATAGATTTCAACATGTCCCAATTTTTTAACTTGTTACAACTATAGGTTCAGTAAACATAACATGTTTAACTTGAATGTTGTTAATTACCTAATCCAGGTTGGGTTCAAGTTCTTCCTCAATGCTACCTTATGTAGTTGTTACATTAAGTTATTTTCCTCATCCACCTCCAATCACATCTGAACATGTTCGCTCTTCATCCTCTTTTGAACCATTAAGTAGTCTTGGACTTATTTTTTAGTGGTGAGGTAACAGGTTCAAGGCTTAACATGTCCCCTAGTGTAGGTGGTTTTATATGCATCTTCAATCAATGCGACTAACATGTGGGTAAAGGTGCTACTGTAGTCAAACATGATGGTCTTCTTTCGTTCAAAAACTAATCCCTCATAATAGGTTCAAGTGAAACTTGTCACTATTATGCACTTGGTGTTATTGGTTGGTTGGTAATTAGGTTCTTCTAGAGTTATTGTTCTTAATGAAAGTACTTTGGATAAAAGGAACCACTTCTTAAATAGAATGTCTAAGATATGCCTTGATCAACAATTATCTACTTTAGTTTTGCTAAAAATTGGGTTAATTGTTGTATTTTTTTGACATTCATTCCAATGAGTTCATTCAACCAATAATTAAGTTAACATTATAAAACACTAATTAATAAGTTGCCCCATGTTAGAGAGGTTAGAAGTTATAGCAATTTGGTTGTTGAAATAAGTAAACCTTTCCCTCTAATATAAAATTTGCAAAATAGAACACTACAAATCTTGCATGAAATTCTTCTTTCATGCACACTACACTCCACTGCTCATTTTCAAGAAAAACATGTGGTCCTACAATTTTTTTAAAGCAATTTTGGCTTCCTCAAAAATTGCATTAGTAGCATTTATTGCTCCTTCCTTGGAAATTCCAAGTTGCTCATGAATTAGTACCCGATCAATGAGAATTCCTTGACCATGTGCTTGCCCTAAAATTCTTGCATCTTATGTTGCTTCCCAAGTTCATAGGAAGTCTTATAACATGTCTTCTCTTGGTGTTGTCCACTTCAGGTTGAACATGCTCACCAAATTGGCTTGTTAACCCATTTGAGTTTGTTGGAGTCCATCTTCATCCACTGTAACATTTTTTGGCTCTCATTTGCCTTAAACACTAGTTTTTTCTTAACAAGTTTTAAAACTTGTTCTTTTATAGGCGTTTTACCTTTTTACTTCATCATAGTTCTTATTCATGATCTTGAACGCTAAGGAATAATTTTTACCTTTTTACTTCATCATAGTTCTTGTTCATGATCTTGAACGCTAAGGAATAATGTTGGAAATAAGTCCCTCTTCAAAGAATTCTTGAACAAATACTTTTCCATTGCTCACAGTTTATTGCGGCTCTTTCTCCTCCACATGTCTTAATGTAGGAATTGGTTGTAATTATTCTTCAACAAGTTGTTGCAATTCCTCTTTTTTTACATGTTTTGATGCAGAGATTGATTGTAATTGTTCTTCAATAATAGGTTGAGGTCTAATCTCCACTTCTTCCATATATGAAATAATAATAACCTGCGATGTTGGTTTTGATGTAGAAGTAGTGGTTCTCTTTTTAAAAGTTTAGTGTTGCTTTTAATTCTTCTTCCAACTCCCTATTTCTATGTTTTTGCTCAGAAATTCTAATATCTTTTGTTGTAGGTGCACATGAAACAAGTGGTTCTACATAAATCACTCCAATTAATTGGACGTGTTCCTTTCTCTTTTTCTCAATCTATTCCTTCCTAAAAGCTTCAACTTCTATTTCAACCTCCTTGTCTCTTGCTTTTTATTTTAGCCTCCTAAAGCACTTTCACTCATGGCCCCTGTTAATATGAAAAGGGAGATGAAAATGAAGAAACAAAATGAAGAACACAATGGTTCTTTATATTGCTTCATGCAAAAATGATTATGTGGTTGTGAATGGACATAAACATTAGGGTTAAAGATTCCTAAAAGGTAGACATCAATAAGCACCTTTCCAAATATGTCGTTTGGGTCATTACTCACCAACACATTATTGTCTTGAATAGGCAAATTATGATAATGATGAACAAGCACATTTATTGCTTTAATGTTGCTAGGTGTCAAAATGATTAATAATTGGTTCAAACCCTACATGTTGAAAATCTTCAGGTTCAATTGGTAGTGGTACAAGTTATTTGGTTTGAACAAGTTCATCAGTGACTAGGTCACCAAGTTTAACCAATATAAGTTGCAAGGTTTTGTCTTCAATGAACCTATATGGCTTCAACTTGTTGATGTCGACAAGCACTGGGTTGAGATCAAACTTATCAACATTGATAAGTAAAATTGTATTATTAAGCAAATAATATTATATCCAATAGGGTCTAAGCCATTCCCTCTAAAATTTACGAGCATGTTTAGAAACAACCCCTAGAAACCACAATACATAGTCTCCAAATTGAAACTTGGTTTCAATGAACTAGTTTTGTTACCACAATGATCTATTCGATTGGTTAGAAATAATTAGATCTTGTGCAATGAACATATTTTCTTGTAGTTTCTTTAATTTAGATAGTCAACTAATTATGATTCTAACAAGTTATGGATCTCTATTGTCACCAAGTCTAGATGGTGACAAATATTATGCATGTAATAATGTATGTAACCCATATACCATATGAAAGGGGGTATAACCGGTTCCAACTTTGTAGGCAGTTCGATATGAAAATAAGATTGTGGATAAGTGTTCATCCCAATCATTTCTATTTTCATTAACTATTGCATTAACCTATGGGGTAGTTAATAGAGCGTTGTAACTCAAACTAACATGTCCACTTTCCTCACATACTACAGCTTCTTTATGTTTGATTAAATTATTTCTCTTCACACCTACAATTACTAATCTTAGGTAAGGTAATAAACTTGCCTAAAAAATAGTGGCGAGAAAAACATCCGTTACTTTAGCATGTAGATAATTAGTTAGTTTCAACAAGCATTCATCATAAACTTCAACCTGTTTAGCAACTTGTTCTTGTATGTTTCACAATTACATGTAGACCTCCTCATTGTTTTTTATAGTTTTGAATCACTTGCAAAATGATTGTTCCAACTTTTCAAAAGTGCAATTTGGATTGTCTTGAACATAGTTTTCACCCCATTCAGAGATATTATCCTCGAGAGTAAGACCAAATAGGTTAATGATGTCAACCTCCACTATTTCACCATTAGCTTTAATGGCATTTTTAAATACTCTAATGTGAGGATCTAGATCAATGCTTTTGACATGGGTTGGGTATTGTAACTTCTTATATGGCAGCTTAGTTGTTGGTTCTAAAACAAGTTACACAACAGGTGGTTGATACCATGGTGGTATAAACATGTGCAGGTCAAGTGTTGGCCATCCAAAAGATCCAACATGTGGATTAAAAGGTGGTTCTTTAAGTGAATTTCCTTTAGGTGAACCTCCTCCATGTGAGTATCTAGGTTCTCCTTCATCCGGTGGTTGATGATCAAAACGTCTAGGTACATATGTTGGTAAACTAGTAGTAACATGTATAGTGGTTGGCATTAATGCAGTAACAAGGTACTGAACATGTTGCATGTCCTTACTAATCACTAGTTGGACCACTATATGAAATTGATTTCCAATAGAGTTTGGTATATATGTTGGTGGTACAACATGTTGTTCAAGTATTAGGTACACATTCCTAAATACATAACATGTATAATTCCTAAAGATCAAGGAATTAGTTCCTTTTGTTCCAATTGGGTATGTTGGATACAAACTAAGATCTAAAGGCACAAAAGGGGGTATGACATTAAACCACATTGGGTATGTTGAAGTAGGTAACATATTGGTTTACATGGTACAATTGCTATAACAAGTTGTGACCAAGTTGTTTGATAGTTAATAGGTATTGTTGTATGAACTATATTAAGATTCATGGCTTGAAATCTTAATACAAACACATTGGGTATGGTTATTGTAGTGGTTAGAAAAACAAGTTTATGAGTATTCATCACCTCCTCCCTAAGTAACTGCCTCAATCTATCATCAACAAATGGGCAATGATTGAACATGTGTCCCATTTGATAACAATATGAACAAGTCATAGTTCCAACACCTTGGTTTCCTCTTGAAACTAGTTTATGATGTATAACTTGTGATCTTTCACCTGGACCCAGTAGTGATCTCACTAGCCATTTTTGTGGATAAATAACTCCTTGTCCAACAAGTGTGGGTGCTGCTATTGGTTCAACAACTTCTAGGTGTGGTATAAAAATTGATTAATTAGATGGCTTTTGATTGACATGACAAAGTTCCTCCAACCTATTGAGTAGGTGAAATCGTTCCATCTTCAAACTAGTGGGTACTAAATGAATATTGGTATGTGATGGTTGGTTTTGAAAACCAACAAATGTTGTAATTGGTGTAGATGCATCGGTTCTGGGTAGATTGTAACATGGGGTTGTAGATTGCCATGGTTGTTGAATAGATACAACCTCATCAAATGGTTAAACAAGTTCATGATTATCATCATTATGAACATTCACCACCCTCAGTTAGGTTATTGTTCGCGGTGTTTCTTGATGAGTGGTTGAGAATGCTATTGAATCTCTTTGCATAATTAATTTTACTACATTTTGATGTTGTTCATTGACTTCTCCCTTCTATGCTGCATCCATGTTTGGTGCATTCACAGGTTCATCTCCCATAGGTTACACTTGTTGTTCATCTTCCTTTTGTGCATGTTCCTGAATAGGTTGATGTCTCACATGTTCTAATTGTTTTTTAAAACTTCTAGTAAATACTATTGAATTTTTTTGAAATCAAAGGTTATAGGAAAACCTTTGCATTATTTTTTTATAATAGACTTTGTTTTTTAGAATGACCCCTCCCAACAATTAGAAGTTTGTATAAAACTTCTTTAACAGATTGGTGCCTATCTATCTTCAAAAACTTTACATTAACCTCACCCTATTCCTAAGGTTTTCATATTAAATCAAGAAACTTGAATCCCAAAGTTACACAAAACAAGCAAAAGTATGACAAACCAAAATTTGAAACATGATTATTTTTCAAACTTGATTTACTAAACTACTAAATCTAACCAAAAATTCTAAGCGTGATTTTTAAAAAATTTTGATTCGTTGTGTGGTCACAAAATATTAACATGGTTTTTCTATTCCCATTAAGGTTATTTTACCTTTGGATTTTTCAACAACATGTTCTTAAAACATGTACATACAACACATAAAATAGAACTTAAAGTTCTACAAATCCTAAACTAACATGTACACAAATTGCTCAAGCTTAAAGGAAATAGGTTGAAAGAAAAATGATCCACGCTCCACAATTGAAGAGTGAAACACATAACCATGAATGAAATCCAAAAAGTCCTTTGAATTGGTCTATTTTGTTAGTGTTATATTAGCCATTTCAAAATTCAATTGTCATAATGACCATTATAAATAGTCATTAGCCAATACCTAGACTTATAATCCAAAATTTCAAAAAAATACACCTTATTTAACCACTTGTCCAACAATTGGTTTTGTCAAGTACATGTTCTACAAATTACCTATTGATTAACCTATCAACCTATTAAGTCACTTGTTACCAAATCTAAATAACAACCAATTTCAATAATCTTTCATAATATACCTCTATTCTTTAAATGGATTTTTGTTTCAAGTTCTTTAGCTATAAATACACATGTTCGTCATTTTGCATAATGCAATAATGTTTTAAAAAGGCTTGTTTTAAATATGCAAATCTACAATTGGGATTATTTTGCATATAGTTGTTACACTAATTAAATGTGCTACTTCACAATGTTAAATTGAATATATTAATGATTTCCTCAATTACCATTTCACCGTTAACTTTGTTGCAACTACATGAACATTCAAATTATAATTTTTCTATACTCAAAATATTCAATGGTCACTTGAAAGGCCCATATTAGGGTATTATAGGTTGCACAAATGCTATTGTAGCACCACTTGGGGGTTTTGAATCTAGTAGTGTAATGTTTATTTTGAAACAAACTGGACAAAGCACGTTCAATGGTTATAGGGTAAATGAGATTTATACTATTATGGTGGAATTCAAATTAATTCAGGTGGGAAATTTGAGTATTAAAGAGGGTTTCAAAATTTTGGTGGGAGTTATTTTCTTCTCCAAGAACGAGTGTCAAAGTAGGAATGCAAAGAATAATAGGATGAGATAAAAACATTTTTGAGGATGTACACAAAGTTGTCAAACCATGAACTTTGATCTCTTTTTTTTTACATTTTTTTTTCCAATAATTGTTAATTTTTTCCTACATATAAGTACAAGAAGTAAATTGTGGCAAAATTATGACAAATTCATAGTTGTGCATATACTTGAACTATGGGAATTATGGTTGTTGAAACATTATGGATTATGTGTGGAAGTTTAGTACAAATTTTGCATAACTAAAATTGAACATGTACCAAAACAAAAATTGTAATTGAACCAATGTTAAAACATAAGGATTTACCATTTGGTAATGATCCTTTGGATGAATTTGGGGTCATAATTTTGGGTTGCATGAATTGCTTTCCTTTTATTGTGTGGCAATAGGTATAGAAAGTTTATTGTGAAGCATTTTTGTTGTTATTTAAACTATAGATTCAAAATTGGTGAGGAAAACTTGTTAGGATTTAAATTTGTTACCCAAACAAAGTTCTAAAAGAAGAGTGGTAGAATGGCAACAAACATAAATCAAGTAGTAACTTGAAGTTTGTAGAGATAATTAGACCAAGTAATGATGTAGTAGAATGAAGAAGAAAATGTACTAGAGGAAGAACTGTAGTTTGTAAGTGATGCAACATAGTTTCACCCTCTAGAAAAAAATACAATATACCATGACAAGAGTACCTAGGATAAAGGAGTGGCTTACAAGGTACAAGATGTCCTTTACATCAATTATGGAACTTCGAGAAGCATTCACTAACACAAAAATGAGGTGACCTATTGTCCAAACAAGGTTGCCATTAAGGGCAAAACCTCTAGAAGTAAAACCAGAGGGATGGGGAAACAATGCACTTAGAGTTACCCTAACAAATCTGTAATGAAAGGAATGAAAAAGAACATAACTGGATCTTCAACCCAAAGACATGGTACTTTGTACAAATTTGAAAAGATATTACATATGTATCGAGAAATATAAGGAGGTATGGAAATAAAATCCATAGACAAAGGTTCTACTTGGCCTTTTGTTTCACCTTGGTACCAACACAACCGCGAAGAGTGGGATGAAGATTTGAACAACGATGAGGTTGAACATGTGTTACCACGATATGCTAAAAATGTATTTTAGACTAAAATCTAAACAAATAGGCTTTTGTAACTGAAGCGGTGTATCAAACCAGGGTGTAACACAAAGCTAAGTACAACACTCCACCAATGATGATGGTTAACATTGAAATACGGTAGGCAAACTAATGAATTAAATACAAACTAATGATTTAAAAACTAGACCTACTTGTCAACCTCAATATTACCAAAAAAAGTTTGGAATAGATTTGGTGAAAACATAGATCAACACTATAGACTGACCATTAATTGTTGTAGCTTTTATGGACAAGAGGATCGTTCACTCATGAATTGTCCACTTATTGAACATGATGTAAGAGATGCAATGATCAATCATTTCCATATTCAAGCACAAAGCCACCTAAATTCAAAAAAAGGATCATAATTTGTTGGCTTTGTATATAACAACCTTTGAAATTACAAAATTTATGCTTAAAGTAAGGAATATAACACTACTAGATACCATAGTGTTAAAAAACAGTGGCATACAAATTCATGGAAGATCAATACCGCAATTTTCTATAACATTGACTGATGGGGTGCTACGAGTTCCTATGATGGCTACACATCCAACCAGATTTGTGTTTATGACTCCTACCAAATATCTAGTATATGTAAGGAATGATGAAAGCCTTACAATACTCATTGAATGGATTTTTTTAATAATAGAGTTCATACAAAGCCTATTGAAGTCTTTAAAGGAAACCATTTGAGTGGCTTTAAAACAATACTTGTTAGTTCTAGTGTTAGAAAAATTATAGTAGACCTAGATGTGGTAATACCGATGAACTTATTGTCAAAAACACCTTTCCACAATGTAGTTACTAATAAATCTATACCATTAGACCCACATATCTGGTGGTACAAATTTAGTAATATACTTATCTAATCTAATTACTATAGTACAATCTTGCCCTTAACAAAATTGAAAGATGATCTAATACTAAAGTTAGGTAGATTTCAATTCTACCAACATATGAACAAAAAGGAAGAAATAATACCCACGCCCAAAAAAATAATAAATGCAAGAAAGACTTGAACAATAATGAACCACCCACCAAATTAATGTTCATTCCTTGATATTAACACTTTACAATCATGGGACATTTCTGCATCAGGCTAATGAAATTTCAAATTGAAAATGAAAAGGACCATGACACGAACATGCAAGAAGGTTAGAAGAGAAAAGGTGATTAAAGAAAAATCCAAAATTGTGATGGGAGTTTAATCATGATGGCAGACCCCTTGGAAGCCCCATGGTCAAATCAAGGCATATTGACCTAATTACTCATTGAAGGAGGCTTTTCAATGGAATTTGATATAAACAAGAAAATATGAAAGTGGTTGTCCATACACCTCACCAAATTTTTTTGGCGTTAACTTTAAAAATTTCCAAGAAATGAGGTGTCTCCATGAATTGGGTAGTTATAAATTTTAGCTTAGACTATGATATGCCACACATGTCTTACATAACATCACTTCATGAAAATTCACCCTTGCAGTAGTTTTAGTTAGGTTTTAAAGCACACTTTGATCTCAATGAATGTAAAACCAAAGTGGAATAATAACCCTTCTTAGCTACAAAACCATTTGTAAAGCTTTTTTATAAGATGGTATATCAAAATATAGATCCAAATATTGGACATGTTTTTTATAATTCAACTAGCTGAATTTTGAACCTAGAAGGTAAATAATTATTCCACCCAAGAAAATGCCAATAAACTCATTAGTTTGATGAAATTAAAAAATAGACCTTTGGTGGTTCAATGAAGCCTACTTTGTAAACTAGTAGTTTCTTTGGGTTTGTGCAACTAACAGTCACACAACTCCAACCAAAGGCAAGCATGTCCTACCAAAATTCATAGGTAGAAAACATACGTATAAGGTACAAGTAGGATTTTAAACCAACCAAAACATAATAGACAAAATTGTAAAATAACATATCTATGAAATTGAAAAGAAATCTCCACAACATTACTTTGAAGGTTTCATGACAATGAGTGCAATCAATATTTTATGAGGGTCGCTCACAAAACATTCAACAAACACCTTCACTTAGGTAATATGTTCAGCCATGGCTACCCATTGATTTCATTAACTCCCAAAAATGGGTGGTAAATGGATTGTTGAACATGTTTGAGTAAATTGGTGTTGGGGATGGAAAATCACTTAATGAACAAAGCTAGGACTTCCGTCTTCCCCATAACTATTGTTAGATGATCCTATTATAGTAGCACTACTTTCAAAACCCTAGTGATTCTCAAATTGTGGAAATGGTTAAAGCCCACCTTGAGAGTTGCACATACTCTCCACCTCAATGGGTGCACAATACCTTTGAGGAAGAAGAATTGGTGAGTTTGGTAAAGGTTGATGATCTAGAGACTATTGGGAAAATTGCTATTGTTGGTGAAAAGAAAGGTTAGAGCATATTAAAGACCTCCAAAGGCACCTACATCTATCCCACATGACCAAAGGATGTCCCAAAGTTGTTTAACTCCTAGAAGTTGTTGAAATGATGAGCAATTTGAATATGGGTATAAGGTTGGTTAGATATATAAATTGGAAGGTGTTGTGCATGCAATGAAGATGTGTAGCTTGTTATTGACTTAATTAGATGGGAGAAGTGTGATTTGGAAAGAAAGGCCCAAACTTTGCTACCACATTACTATGCCCATAACCTAATTTGAACCCCTAAGAGGAGCTTTCGAGCTTTACACCATTTTGGCACTACATTATCCTAAGATAAATAACAATAGAAAATGTAATTCCTAACATGTATTTCGATCTAGTTGATATTAGGTCCAAAGTTACAAGAAATGTTGAAATGATTACATGTTAATAAGATTGGCCCAATAATTGAACCTTAGGTATGATCATTATAACAAAAGGTGTTCCTATATGCCAAATGATTTCATTAGATTATGAGTGAATTCATTAGTTATAGTGAACAGGACCTAGCGGGGAAGTAATGAATTCACTGGTTTAGTGAATAAGGATTAATGAACTACACTCACATTTTGTAGTAGTAAATTATAATTTCCTATAACAAAAAACTTGTTGGATACACTACAAAAACACTTGACTAATAAATGAAAGTACTTGGCAACATTATGGCTACCAATTATTCCACCTTGTAAAGGGGTTGTGGTTCCCCATAAATGATCCAAAACCAAGGTTGCTACTTAGGCCAAATAAGGTTTTGGATCTAAGGCCAGACCTTAACCATGCACCCCCACTACCCATCGCTCCATATGGGGGCCCCACTCCTATAATATAACTTCTAAACCCAAAATCTAGTATTGAATCGTCCTCCATAAAATGGTCATCTCTACTTCTAACCATGAATTGTTGCAACCCTAGCCTAGGCTTATGACCAAGGCAAGGGCTTATGAAGACGCAAGCCAAGAAGGAAGCCCAGGAGTCACATTTCATGCTCCTGGGAGTGCAAGAGAGTGTGAGGGAATGAACCTTCACACTCCCAAGTGAGCTCCCACTTTGGGAGTTGGAGTCCCGATGGACTCTTGAATCTTCAGGGACTGATTCTAGGGGTCAAAACCCATTGGATTGAGGAAATCTTTATATCATGGAAAAGCTATTGAAACTTAGATGTCTAAAATGGGATAGCATGACCCATTTGGACACTTTGAAAACATAAGTTATGGCCAAAAGAAAGGTCAGGAGTCAAATTGGCAGTTTGACTCCTGACCACTAAAAGTCACGAATCGACCCAATTTCCCTTGCATTCAGGTGGCATGCAACATACCATTGGAAAGCTCTCAACAAGGGCTACAACTTTTCTTCAGACCTCATCTCAATCAAAGGTTTGTACATAAAGTTATGGGGCCCTAAAGTTGTTGGAGTCCCAACTTTAGGAATTTCGAGACTCCCATTTGGGAGTCCTGGGAGAAAATGCCATTTGGGTGTGGGCCTCATGGAGAGGCACACAACATACTATAAAGGGGAAGGTGGTGGCTTCCCCCAAGTTCGGGCCGTGATGAATCTTGTGAATCCGAGGTTGCCCGTGACTTGTTCTAACACCAAAAATGTTGCAACTATGCATTAACCAACTTGTTGTTTAGTTTTGTGCAGGTTTGTGAGAGTGATTAAGTGCTTGTCATTTTTCCTAATCCATCTTGGAGCTCCAACACGCCCTTCTACCCCCAAAGTGTTGTGAGCCAGGGAATGTGTCTATTAGAAATATTATTCGATTATAATCCCCAAGGTTGATGAATGCGATTTACATTCATCAAAAGGATGAATAATATTCTCATCCTTGTAATAATTAGGTTAGGTTGAATAGTTGAGGGTTTAGAAGAAGAAACTATTTAGGGCTTAATGGCGGCTAGGGTTAGGGCTTGGCGACGGCTAGGGTTAGGGTTAAGTGGCGGGTACTTTAGGGTTATGAAATAATATATAATGGAATGGTTTTTGAGTAGTCTTTCATTATCTCCTTTCATGGTTTTGAATGCACATAGAACTGTCAAGCGTTGTTAGATATTGCAAGTCATAGTTTTGTGATTATAATATTTGAAGCATACAACCTTTGTAATCTTTTTGTTAGTTAATACAATTGTTTGATTTCATGAACTTTGAGTGTTTCATTTATTGCTTGTTTTTAAATTCTTTCCAATAGGTTATGGGGCCACACCAAGTAAGAAAAGACATTGTGTTAAAACAAGAAGTAGTCAATGGTTTTGTTTGTACAACATAGAAAGGGAAAATCCTTTTGAGGGAAGGCTTTTAATTTATAAGGTTACAAAGAAAGTAAAGTGAGTGGAGGTGTGGAAGAGATTTCTTCAAAGTGTTGTAAGTTTTTCAAGTGTGGAAAACTTGTTTTTTAAGTTTTTTGAAAGTATCAAGTTTCAAGGTCAAACTGTTTGGAAGAGAGTTTTTCGAGTTGTTGAAAACTTCAACTTTCAAGTTTTAAAGTGTTTGTTATAGCTTCACTTGGCAAGGTGGCAACTTTCACCTTTGGAAGTTCAAAATGCGCATGATACTTTCTAAACATGGGCTTCGGAAATTTCTTGATGGGAGTGCCACCTTGCCAAGTGAAGAAGTTGCAAGTGTCCATTACAACGAAAAGGAGATGAAGGCTTTTGCATTGATTTATGAACATCTCACGGATGCCCAACTTGCGCACATTCAATATTGTGACAATGTGAAAAGTGCGTGGGAGGCTTTTTGCGATGTGCATGAAGCTAAGACAATTGGTAACAAGTTGTTCTTTCGAAGGAGATTCTTCACCATCAAAATGCAAGAAGGAGATGACATGCTTGTGCACATCAAAACGGTGAAGGCCCTTGCGAACCAACTATGTTCCATTGAGGTGAACATTACGGATGAAGATGTTTACATGGTACTCCTCATGAGCCTACCTCCATCCTTTGATAACTTAGTCATAAGCTTGGAGTCCATGTCCACAAAAGATGTAGACCTTTAATTCATTGTAGTAAGGTTGTTTCACGAAGTGTCCAAAAGAAAAGAATGTGAGAGTTCTGAAACTACCGCATTAATGAACAAAACTCACAAGTCAAATGAAAAGCTTTGTTTCTATTGTAGGAAACCTAGCCATTTTGTGAGAAATTGTTTGAAGAAGAAAAGTGATGAAAAAAAAAAAGCCAATCAAGCTTGTGAAGATCATGAGAAAATGTTAGTTGTCACATTGAGTGCCAATGATCATACCACATATGATTGGATTGTTGATTCCAGTGCAATGCAACACATGACATTCAAACAATAATGGTTTACCACGTATGAGCGCATTTCCCCGAGGAAGGTGTTCATGGGTTTTGACACCGTTTTGGAGGCCATTGGTAAGGGGAACATAAAGCCACAATGCAAGTGAGAGGCGAATTGTCACATGTAACCATCACCCAAGTTCTTCATGTTCCAAAAATGAAGAACAATTTCATCTTCGTGAGTAAACTCATTTCAAAAGGTTTCAAAGTGGAATTTGACAAGGATGGTTGTAAGGTCAACGATACTCGAGGAATTATTGTGGTGAAAGCACGAAGGGACAAAAACTTGTACCTTCTTAATGTGAAGGTGCATAAAGACGTGGCACACATTGCAAATTCTTAGGATGAAGGTGTGATGCTTTGCCACGAAAGACTTGGCCATCTCAACATGGCAAGCTTTAAGGAGTTAGATGAGGCACTCCCAACTCCTTGAAGGACTCAAATGTGAGTTCAAGTGAAAGACATCGAAAAAAGGAAGAATCGGGGCACACTCCTTAGCTCACAACATTTTAAGGGGTAGAGGGGCATGTTGGAGCTCCGAAATGGGACTAGGAAGAGTTGACAAGCTTCACTCACTCACATGGGCATGAACAAAACCCACATAAGGTGGTTAGTCCGTAGTTGGAGCACTTTTGGTGCTAGGACGAGCCATAGGCAACACGGACACACAAGACTCATCACGGCCCGGACTTGGGGGAAGCCACCACCTTCCCCCTTATAATATACTTTGCACCTCTCCACGGGGCCTACATCCAAATGGCTTTTCTTTCCCGGGACTCCCGCGTGGGAGTCCCGAAATCGCGCCAACCGGGACTCCTACGACTTTGGAGCCCCATAACTTTGCAAGCAGACCTCAGATTGAGGTGTAGGACCTCAGATTGAGGTGTAGTCTAAAAAAAAGTTGTAGCTCTTGTCAAGAGCTTTCCAACAATATGTCGCACATTGTCTGTAGCTAAGTAAATCGGGTCAATTCCTAACTTTTTTTGGTCGGGAGTCAAATTAGCAGTTTGACTCTAGGCCCTTCTTTTGGCCATAACTTGTGTTTCAGATGTTCAAATGAAAAATGTGAGCTCATTTTAGACATTTACGTTCTAAGAGCTTTTCAATGATATAAAGAACGCCACAAGAAATTGAGTTTTGACCCTTGAAATCACTCTCTGAAGTTTTGGGAGTCCACCAGGACTTCATCTCCCAAAGTGGGAGTTGCCTTGGGAGTGTGAGGGTTCATTCCCTCACACTTTCTTACACTCCCGGGAGTATGTGATGTGACTATTGGGCTTCCTTTTGGCCCGCAACCTTGCAACCCCTTTGCTTTGGTCGCAAGCCCAAGGCTAGGGTTGCGTCATTGGATGCCATGGTGGATGGCATGAACTTGAAAGAAATGTCGTTACATCACATTTGTGAAAGATGCATCAAAGGCAAACATCAAATAACATCATTCCCCAAGGATGGAGCAATGAGGGCCTCACAACTTTTGGAGATTGTCCACACTGATGTGTGTGGCCTAATGAGGATTACATCGCATGGTGGAGCGTGATACTTTCTCACATTCATTCACGACTTCTCAAGGAAAATTCATGTTTATTTTTTGAAGGCCAAAGGAGAAACGTTTGAAAAATTCAAACAATACAAGGTATTGGTGGAGAATGAAATTGGTCACAAAATCAAAGTGTTACAATCCGACAATGGAAGAGAATATGTGTCCAAGAAGTTTGACACATTTCTTGCGGAATGTGGAACTCAACAACAAACAAGTGCACCCTATTTGCCACAACAAAATGGTGTTGCAGAACGTGCCAATAGAACCATCATGGAATGTGCAAGTATGATTTTTGCACAAGGTTTGGAACTCGAATTTTGGGGCGAAGTAATGAACACGGCAGTGTACACCAAAAATCAATGTCCAACCAAGGCTCTTAATTCCAAAACCCCTCAAAAAGCATGGAGTGGTAGGAAATCCGATGTGTCTCATTTGAGAGTCTTTGGTTGTAAAGCCTTTGAACATGTCCCCGGTGAGAAAAGGACCAAATTAAAGTCCAAGTCCATGCCTTGTGTGTTTTTAGGATATTATGAAGGCACAAAAGCATATTGTTTGATGTGTCTAAAAACCAAGAAAATCATCAAAAGTAGAGATGTCATGTTCATTGAAGGGTCAAAAGAAATAGGTGGTGTGCTCCATCCCAAGAAAGTAGAAAATGTCATTGTGGAATGACATTATGAACAAAGAAGTTGAAGGAGAAGAATCGTTGACCTTTAGTCGAGATACACCTTTAAATGAAACAACAATGGAAGGTGTGTAAAGTGAATCCACAACAAGTTCTTCATCGGAAGAATAATTTGTTGTTTCCAATGATAACCCATCTAATGTGCCAAGGGAAAGACCTCAAAGGCAATGAAAGGAATGGCCTCGGGATTGGTGGATTGCTACTAAGGAGGTGGAGCGTGCCACCATTGCATTTTTGGAAGAACCCCAAAATATTGAAGAAGCATTGACATGTGAAAATTCCAAGGAGTGGGAGTGCGCAATGCAAGAAGAATATAATTGCCTCATGGTGAACAACACATGGACTTTGGTGCCACTTCCTCATGGTAGGAAACCCGTTTCTTGCAAATGGGTGTTCAAAATCAAACAAGGTGTGAATGGGGAGGTGGAACGCTACAAGGCCAGGTTAGTGCCAAGAGGTTTTACCCAAACCTACGGAGTGGATTACAACGAAACTTTTGCACCTGTTGAGAAGTTTACATCTATTCATTGTATTCTTGCATTAGCGACCTTGGAAGACATGGAGATCCACCAAATGGACATGAAAACGACATTTCTTAATGGTGAACTTGAAGAGGAGATTTACATGGAGCAACCTCAAGGGTTCATGCACCAAGGAGGTGAACATCTTGTGTGTAAGCTTCACAAGTCCTTGTATGGTTTGAAACAACCTCCAAGGGCATGGAATCAAAAGTTAGATACATTTTTCAAAAGCGTTGAATTTATGAAGAGTGAGGCCGATCCTAGTGTTTATGTGACATGAGTGGGAGATGTGAAGTTTTTCATTGTGGTCTATGTGGATGACCTCATTTTGGTGTGCAATGATCAAAACAAACTTTTGCACATCAAATAGGAGTTGAGTCAAAAGTTTGAAATGAAGGACCTTGGGGAGTTGCACTTCTTTTTGGGGTTGGAGGTGGAAAGGAATCGTGATCAACGACTCCTACGCATCAACCAAATCAAATACCTCAAGGAAATATTGAAACGTTTTCAAATGGAAGAATGTAAGCCCATTGGAGTTCCATTCGATCCCAAAATGAAGTTACAAAGGAATGCCAATGGAAATGATGAATCAAAGGGATTTCCATATCAACAAGCGGTTGGGTCCTTGATGTATGCCATGTTGTGCACACGACTGGACTTGGCATACTTAATAAGTGTGTTGAGTCAACACATGGCCAACCCTAGCATGGAGCATTGGATGGACATCAAACTAATCTTTTGATATTTGCAAGGTACGTTGCAAATGAAATTGCAATTTAGTGCAACACCATCCAAGGAAATGCTTGGATATTGTGATGCAGAATGGGGTGGTGATCTTGAAGATAGGAGGTCCACCATAGGGTTTGTTTTCATCATGGGAGGTGGAGCCATTTCTTGGAGTAACAAACGACAACCTACAATAACATTGTCCACCAGGGAGGCGGAATGCATGGCGAACACCCAAGCCACAAAAGAAGCCATATGGATAACCAAATTGATGATGGATTTACGATGCATGGAAGAGAAGAAAGTGATGGTGATTCGATGCGACAATCAAGGTGCAATATCATTGACTAAAAATCCCACTCACCATGCACGAACAAAACACATTGATGTCCAACATCATTTTGTTCGAGAACGAGTTGAAAATGGGGAAGTTCAATTTGAATATTGTCCTACAGAACACATGGTGGCGGATGTCCTTACTAAGGCATTATCCAAAGAATGTTTGGATTAGAAACCTCATAAAGTGGGAGTGTTAGAAATATTATTCAATTCTAATCCCCAAGGTTAGTGAATGTGATTTACATTCATCAAAAGGATGAATAATATTCTCATCCTTGTAGTAGTTAAGTTAGGTTGAATAGTTTAGGGTTTTAAAAAAGAAACTACTTAGGGCTTGATGGTGGCTAAGGTTAGGGTTTGGTGGTGGCTAGGGTTAGGTGGCGGCTACTTTAGGGTTATGAAATAGTATATAGTGGAATGGTTTTTTGAGTAGTCTTTCATTCTCTCCTTTCATGGTTTTGAGTGCACATAGAACCTTCAAGCGTTGTTAGATATTGCAAGTCATAGTTTTGTGATTGTAGTATTTGAAGCATACAACCTTTGTAATCTTTTTGTTAGTTAATACAATTATTTGATTTCATGAACCTTGAGTGTTTCATTTCTTGCTTGTTTTCAAGTTTTTTCCAATAGTGTCTTCAACTCCTTACTTTTCCGTTGTCTTCACTTTAAACTCACATTTGAATCTATCAAGGAGCTTAGGAGCATGTCATGAACCACAACATTAATACATGAATATTTTTTCCATCATTTCTTTCTTGTTGAAAATATTCCTTCATTTGACATATTCTTAATTTCCACTTCAAGTTTATGTTTTGAAAGCACATGCATGAAATGCCTCACTTGTACATATTATGTTTTCAAAAAGCAACCGGTCCCAACTGGAAAGATAAACATATACCCTAATTGGAGGACCAGCTAATAGTTCTTCCCTTCTATTCAAGGCCTAACTCAAGAATTAACTTTAGTAACATGTTTATTCCTAAAAAGAACATATGATTTATCATCCCTAGCACCATGTGATGCTAAAAAGCAACCGCCACACCTTCTAAAAAACTCTATTAAAATTTTGTTATTTGAAATTTACATCCCAATCAATAGGCCTAACAACAAGAGTTTTTGAATCACCCCCATCCACTAAACTATTTGACAAAGCCAAAAATGAACCCTAAGATTGATGATGGATTATCCCAACATTGCCACCACTTTTTGTTGACTACCATTGAATAACCATTTGAACCCCACCTTGAGGATGTGAAGAACTATCGCCACTTCCAAACTCCATAATCCTACCAGTATTACTTTATTGGAGTCTTATAGTGTGGGCATTTTCATGAGGTGTGAACCAACCCCACCTAAAGGGGTAAGAAGCAGGAATGCTTGAAGACATTTGTTGTACGACCCCACTAAACAACCTCCTTAATAGAATGGGTAGGTGAAATGGGTTCATGTTGATTTGGTGAGTCCTATGAAAGGGAGTTAGGGGACCAGATGCTCTTAATGACTATAATGTTGACCTTGGTGATATCTAGTATAAGTTATTTGAAGAACATGGAGGAGTTTTGGATAAATCTAATTTATAGACATTTTAAACAACTAATAATTGAACAATTGTGCAAACATGTGAGCAAGCAAAATAAAGTTTGAAAATACCTTTAAAAATCTAATATTGGGAGCCTAGAGAAGTAGCACATTGAAAACTTGGAGATGCTTGGAAGTAAGGACATGGTGTAGAAAATTAATGAATTAAGATTAACCCTAAACAAAAATTTCAACAAGACATAAACAACATTTTGAAATTCATTATGACTTTAGACCTTGGAATGGTCATTAAATAATAAATACATAATTTCAATCCTATATTTTGGTCTAAAATCTGGATTCAAATGCAATAAAACTAATATTTAAAAAAAAAATCATTTAGATCTACTTATAACTAGTTTCAAGATTAAAGTCTAGTAATGAAAGTATGATAAAATCACCAAAATAACAATTTTTGACTATGGAAACAAAGCTTTTCTAGAAATCAAACTATATTACTCTCATACTCCATTAAAGTTCCATGTCCTAAAATGATACAATGGTCTTCATTTCTTCCTCTTTTCCCAAGATATTCCTCCACAAAAAACAATCCTATGTTATATTGAAATTCAAATGGTGATAAAAACTATGTAATCTAGCTAGTAATTCTTAAAAGAGTAATTAAGTGAATAGAAATATATTAACTAATAATTACCACAAGTAATTATTCCCTTAACAATTTTGTTGTTAATGATGGCACTTATCATTAAACTAACCAAAAAGACAAACTTTTCTTTGGACAAAAAAAATAGTATATTAAAGCATTGATATTAATATCACCAAACTAGCAAGTGGAATTTCATGTTCATACATATGCATCTTTGTTAATCTATGTTGTTTCAAAATGTAACAAGGAAGAATGATCAACCAATAATGTATGCTTCTAAGCTTTTGAACAAAGCAAAATAGAACTATAACACAATAGAGAAAGAGGCTTTAATAATGGTTTTGCTTTCCACAAGTTCAAACATTATTTGTTGGGCAATAATTTTGTCTTTTATATATGGCATTGGTCTATTTGGTCAACAAACCACAAGTTTCAAGGAAAATAGCTAGATGTTGTTATTAATCCTAGAATATGACTTCACAATAATGTATAAGCCTTGCAAAAGTCATGTAATTGCAGATGCATTATCAAGCTACCAAATATTATCGAACCCACATGTTGTGCATGATCAAACCGTAGATGCAAGTTTGTTTTACACATAGCATGAATGGTTGAATGATGTAAAAGAATTTTTGAGGATTAAACAAATTGAAAGCATGTTGTCGATACATTGGAAGTAAAGATTAGTCAAGAGAGTAGAGCCTTTCACAATGAATAATGATGAATTGTACACAATGGGCCAAGACAACAAATTGCAAAGATGTTTGACAACTATAAAAGCATAAATGGTGATGAAAAAATTGCATAAAGGACCATCAAAAAGACATTTTGTAACTAAACTAATGTAGAGGAAAATATTGGATGCAAAATATTAATGGCCAACTATGTACAAATATGTGCATGATTATTGTAAATCTTGTGATGCATGTCAAAGAATAGGACGATTGGCAACTCAAAGTCTTACAAAACTAATCACAAGTTTTTTAAAGAAACCATTCATGAAATGGGATTTGATTTTATGGGGCCAATCAAGCCAGTTGAAATATATACTGGAAATAAATATATATTTTTAGCCATAGATTATGTTACCAAGTGGGTAAAGCAAGAGCATCGAAAACTAATTCTATAGCAATCACAACAATTTTTTTATATGAGTGCATATTTACAAGGTTTGGGTGTCCTTTGATTATATTCCCAGATTAGGGAGTTCATTTCTTTAATGATGCCATCAAGTGTTTGATAGATCATTTTTTGTTAAAACATGTGAATTTTACAACTTATTATCCTCAAGGGAATGGGCAAGCTAAGTTTACTAATGAGCACCCGCAGATTCCTTGAAAGATTCAAATGTGAATTTCAAAGTGGAAATAATGGAAAAAAAAGTTAAAGTACGTTCTGTTGCTTGCAACATTTTGAGAAGGTAAAAGGGGCATGTTGGAGCTTTGAGATGGGGACCAAGACAAATGACAAGCAGATTAATTATTTATATTGATATATATAAACCAAACAATAAGTTGGTTAATGCATAGTTAAAACACTTTTGATGCACGGACGAACCATGGGCATACACGAATTCACAAGATTCACCATGGCCTAGACCTAAGGGAAGCCACCACCTTCCACCTTATAATATTTTATATGATTCATGATAGGAGCTACACCCAAATAATGTTTTTCCCAAGATTCCCAAGTCAAGAGTCTCGAAATTCCCAAAATTAGAACTCCCACTACTTTGGACGCCCATAATTTCTTGTGAAAACCTCTAATTGAAGCAAGTTTTCAAGAAAAGTTGTAGCCCTTATTGAGAGCTTTTCAAAAATATGTGGCACGCCCCATGCACCCACGTAGATTAAGGTGATTCCTAACTTTTAGTGGTTGGAGTCAAATTGACACTTTGATTTTCAACCCTTCTTTTAACCATAACTTGTGTTGTAACTACTCAAATGGATAATGCAACCCCATTTTAGACATTTATGTCTAAAGAACTTTTCAATGGTACAAGGAATTATTTAATCCAATGATTTTTTTCCCTTCAACTTGCTTTATGAATATTTGGAAATCCATTGAAACTCCAACCCCAAAGTGAGAGTCCACTTGGGAATGTGTGGGCTCATTTCACACTCTCCCACATTCTTGAGAGTGTGAATGTGACTCCCACGTTGCACTCTTGGCCCACACCTTTCTATGTCGTTGCCTTGGTTGCGAGCCCAAGGTTAAGGTTGTAACAATCAACAAGGTACTTAAAACATTATTGACTAAATCAATTAGTGAAAATAGAACAAATTAGGATGAACATCTATCTACAATGTTATTTTCATACATAACTACATACAAAAGTAGCAATAATGACACACCTCACACTCCTTGAAAGACTCAAATGTGAGTCCAAAAGTGAAAATAACAAAAGAAAAAAAGAGTTACGGTACGCTCCCTACTTTACAACACTTTGGGGGTAGAGGGGTGTGCTAAAGCTCTAGGATGGGGATTAGGACGGTGATAAACATGTTAATTATTCACATAGACTAACACAAACCAAATAACAAGTTGGTCAGTGCATTGTTGGAACACTTTTGGTGCACAAACGAGCCATGGGCATACATAAACTCATAAGATTCACCATGACCTGGACTTGGGGGAGTCACCACTTTCTCTGTCGCAACCCCACTTTTGGAAGAGTGTGAGGATGACACTCACACTCCTAAAATGGGGACTTGGGAGTCCTCTGGGACTCCCAAAACTTCAAAGTTCTATTGCAAGGGTCAAAACACCTTAGCTTGAAGCGTTTTTTATATCATTGGAAAGCTATTGAAATGTAGATATCGAAAATGCCCTTGCATTAGTCATTTGCACATTTGAAGCATAAGTTATGGCAAAAAGAAGGGTCGAGAGTCAAACTAACAATTTGACTTTAAACCACTAAAAGTCAGGAATTGACCCGACCCCGGTGTGTGCAAGTGAAGTGTGACACACTGTTGGAAAGCTCTCAAGGAGAGCTACAAGTTTGCTTTAAACCTCATCCCAATTAGAGGTCTGAGCAAAGAGTTATGAATACGCAAAGTTTCAGAAGTCCAAACTAGGACAGTTTCAGGACTCCTCATTAGGAGTCCTGGGACAAAAAGCCATTCGGATGTAGGTGTCATGGAGAGACGCAAAGAATACTATATGGGGGAAGGTGGTGGCTTCCCCCCGAGTCAGGGCTGTGGTGAGTCTTGTGAGTCTAGGGTTGCCCGTGGCTTGTCCTAGCACCAAAGGTGCTCCAGAATGTGAACTAATCAACTTGTTGGTTCGTTTGATGCAGGTTCAAGTAAGTAACTAAAGCTTGTCCCTTTTCCTAGTCCCATCCCGGAACTTCAGCACGCCCCTCTACCCCTTTTAGTGCTGAGAGTTAGGAGTGTGCCCCGAGTTCCAAACAATTTCGTTATCTGACTGATTTAGACCCAACTTGGGTCCAACAAGGAACTTGGGAGCGCATCATTCTCCCTTATAGTATTTTTTGTGGTTAGTCACAAGGGTTACATCCAAAGTTGGGAGTCCCGAAATTCCCAAAATTGGGACTATTAGGCATTCCAAGTCTCAAAGTGGGAATCCACTTGGGAATGTGTGGGTTCATTCCCCCACACTCCTGAGATTCTTGGATTACACTTTTGATTCGCATCTTTTTATGCCTTTGCCTTGGTCATGAGCCCAAAGCTAGGGTAGTGACAAACAAGGTAGACACCATATCAATTAATGGACATATCGATTATATCCATAGATGCCCATAGAATACGTAGTGCTAATTGTTGGTGGAAATGAGAAAGAGAATATTCTAATGAGAATTTTAACTAGCAGAATTACGTAGCTAAAGAAATTGCAAGAAGCTGAAATGCATAAATTATAGGAGTTCAACAATGGAGTAGAGCATTATGGAATCAATAAAAGAATCCAAAAAAGTAATTCGATTTTGGTGATTATGTTCAGTGGTTTCCAAAGGGTAATAAGTCACACCTAGGGAAATATATTAGGAAATGGTTTGGACTATGCATAGTACAATATGTGTTACCAAATAACATGTGTTATTAGTGACCATTGAGAAGTTTGAAACTAACTCTATGCTAGTCAATGTGAATAAGTTCAAACCTTACAAGTATATGGAACCTAAAGTTCAAAAAACAAAAATAAATTCCAATATATTGGGAACTGAGTGCAGGTGGAGTTCAAGTGGAGAATTTTGATATGGAAGAGGAAGATGAAGACTATGAAATACATAAACCATAAATGCAAAATAATGAAAATGAAGAACAAATGGAAGATTTTGTAGTCAACACAATATTGATTTTTTATTTACAAATGACTAACAAATTCGTGAGTAATAACTAAAGAAGTGAAGGATTTGAGATCCAAAAATCTTAAGATGATTTGTCAAGGGTATCAACTGAATCAACAAAGGTATTCACCCAAACATTAGGGGTATTTGCGCACAATCATAAAATTTGTTGGTACAATTAATAAATGTATTGTCACATTCGATAAATTAGTTGACACAATCACCAGATAAATGGGCATAATCAATAGAAGGTGTATAAGGTGAATGACATGGGATTAATATAATTAACATAAGGACATTAAGGACGTGGACCAATTGGAAGATTTAATTTGAAGCATTAATTTTTAATGATGAAGCAAAGTGCTTACATGTGGTTGTATAAAAGAGACATACACTTGTAATGATGGGCCATATTAATTGTAAGGATCATGTGTTAATTAAAAGATGGTGGACAAATAAAATAAATAAATGTGATGGGCAGGATGTTCGATGAAAAAGAAGGGGTAATTGTCAAAAGTGATTTTCATGTATTGTTGTTGGAGGTTGTGAGCATTTTTGAAGTTATGGAGTTCACAGCAACATGAATGTAAAAAGAGTGGTTTAAAAAGTACAAAGAATAGCAAAGGAAAAAGAAGCTCAAAGGAGTGAACACATATGGAAGTAGGAGGAGGAAGTTGAATTATTGAAAATAACAAAAGTAGAAGAGGAGTTAAAAAGAGTAAAAAATGAAAGCATGTTGAATATTCAATCGTTGGCTATAAGTTTGTTGTTTCATTCATCATCATCTTTGGAATGTGTAGAAGGGAAGGTGTCTAATGAGAAAATACAATTTGCACAAACGACCATTCACAATATAAATATGATCGAATCATCTATAGTTGAGTTTATGCGCAAAAGTAGAAGACGTTGGTGTGCAAGAGGGTAGACAAGACCAAAAGCTACATCAATAGATCCAATGTTCATTGAGGAATCGAAGGAAGACGAAGATGTGGAACAAAAATTTGTGGAAGCATAAACAACATACAAGGACATAGGGGAGGGAAATGTTGTTGAGGCGAAACTATAGCTATCCACAAAAGTGAAGGTGGAATTACAACAATCCATGAAGGTATAAGAGATGGTAGAAGCATACCAAAGGGTGATGGAGATGGAGAGGCGTGAGTCAGAAGTTCTAGCAAAAAAAAGATGTGTAATCTTGGAAAAAACTACATTTATGGAGAAAGGTATTAAAATTCTAGATCTTAAGCGATTCATGTGGACACAAATGACATAAAACTATGATAAACATGTTGAATGGATGGAGGATTGGAAGGATATTGTTGAGGAAGAAAACTAGGCTTATGAAGTAAGGTTTGTTCCTTTGTTTCTAATGGATTGGGAAGCATTGATGCTTGATGTTTTGTTAAAAAAATTTAACACAAATTTTTATCAAGGGCACAAATATATACTTTGGGCATAAGGATAAGGTGTATGTCATTAATAAATAATTGATTGTAAATGTTTTTGGAGTTTATGGACCCCTAAACCCTAAAATTGAAAGGTTTAAATCATAAAAAATGTAATCACAACCTAATTGCAAATAATTTGCAACCAAGTTGTGATTACATCTTTTATCCCATATTATTTAGCTTCCTTTTCAAGTGTGTCAACTCCATAAACAAATAACTCACTCATTAATTAATTGATTCACAAATTAACTAACTAATTCATTAACTTCCTATTTACCTACAACCTATTTGCTTACTACTTACTACTTACCTACCCACTTATTTATTTATTGCCCAACTACCTATTAATAATAATAAGTCCCAAATGCATCAAATATTAATTAAAAGTTATTATTAACTAATTAAATGATCAATATTAAACAAAATTATAATTAATTAATTAATTAATTAATATGAATGATTTTTATTAATTAATAAATATTAAAATGAAAAAAAATCATATTAAAAATTCATTAATAAGTAACTATTGATTAATAACTAGTTTTAGTTCATTAATTACAATTATTGAATACTAAATTTCAACTAGTTATTATTTAATTTGTATTAAATGGATAAATAATTAATATTCATAATATTTTTAATAATATTTAATTCTGAATTAATTAATAAAATGATTAGCTAATTGATATTTAATTAATGAAAAAATAATAATAATATATTTAATATGTAACATTAATTGATCAATAAGTAGTTATAGATTATTAAATAGTATTTAATCTCAATGACTAAATAATTAATTAATACTTATAATTTACTTAATATGTCACACCAATCATTTAATAATGAATTATAGTTTACTAATTAGTATTTAATTTTAATGACTAAATAAATAGATAATAATCATAAATAATAATTAAAATGAATTTAATTTTTAAAATTAGTTTAAATACCATTTAATTATGAATTATGCAATCACTAATCATTCTTTATTAATAAATATTCAGTAATTAATTTTAATTTACGATTAAAATATTAAACATCAGCCAATGAATAATTTTATCTAGTTTCTTAACTCGTATTTAATTTACATGCTGGAATAAATTTTAATAAATCAAAATAATTTTAATATTAAATTTCAATTAGTTATTTATTAATTAATATTATAAATTTTAATTTGACTTATATTGATTCTGAATTTTAAGAATATTAACTATTAATTACAAATTATTGACTATTAATAACTAGTTACAATCAAATAAATAATTATTCAATATTAATAAACTATGTCATAATTATTGATAAGAAAATTAAATAAAATAATAAAAACTACACCTTTAATATACCTTGGATGTCCTTTTCACAAAAAAATTACATTAAACCCTACAAATATGTTGATAACATTCATAATAAATATTTATATAATATAAGTAGATTTGTTAATTGTACAACCCCAAATATGTATGCTTATCATGCCCATAATATACATTGTACATCAATGTGAAATTAAATTTTGGTTACACATGCAACTAATGGCCATTGTTGTTTATTCATGGATGAATGTAATCCTATAAACATTCACATAGGAAGATGAAGAAGATAATAGTTGCACATTATTCACAATATACTCAAAAATCCTCCCCAAATTTGATGAAGTTGGTAAGTAGTTAGAAAAGTAATAGCAAAATTACACATAGTCACATGTAGTCGTAGATAGGATGGTTGCATATCCTTACATTTCTTCTAGTGTGTCTTGGATGTGA
>Ga0209208_10002270_pt1 | contig 27537 bp, 23 predicted proteins | sample S1TSphfallax_3_FD_187694 | JGI IMG/M metagenome (GOLD analysis project Ga0209208, IMG submission 187694) | Host-associated microbial communities from peat moss isolated from Minnesota, USA - S1T2_Fd - Sphagnum fallax MG (SPAdes) (version 2) | ecosystem: Host-associated > Plants > Peat moss >...
AATCGAAACATTTTGATCTTGTCCTACAATTGTTATTAGGGGTTTCAATGTTAATATGCTGAGCATTTTCCTTCAATCTAAAGAACTGGCACATTATATAAAACATCACAATTTTGAATGTATTTTTTTAATTGTACAACAAACTACAATTCACAAGTAGACCACATTTGGATTTAACATAATTATAATTGGATCCATATAGGGCTACATAGAAATAGGTTGGACAAACCACAAATCTATATACAATGCACTTAAATTACTCGATCATTTCTCCATTTCTCATTTCCTAGAATACCAATCCCATGTTTCCATTGTGATTAATTTACTTCCATGTCAATACAAGGCATGGCCCTCATGTGCTTTATACTTTATTCGTGATGTATAATTTTGAAACCACATATGAAAGATGGTGTCTTTCTGAACAAGTCAAATCTTCATGAAAAAATTCATGGAAGAACTCAAGGGACATTGAATTTGTCTAAAATTTGTACACTTAAATTTTGATATAAATGAAATTGTTAATGAAGTTTGAATAGGCTCACACCAAAATATTCTTCATAAAAACTTGATAAGGGTAGTGCATTGTAAGAGATGTGTGAACATGGTGACATTACTTACTAATAACTTGATTCATTGTGTCAACTAATCATAGGGAAATATAATGTTGTTAGCGGGGTTCATACAAAATAGATAGAAGGGGGAGAAGAATCTAGCTTTAAACAACACACATAAAAGATATCTCTACATAACAAAACCTTAGAAAGATGTTTAATATAAAAGAAAGGTGTGAGCCATAGATTGTAGTCAACAAATTATTAAGCTTTAGTTCCATAACTTTCCTTAGATATAATGATTTGAATATTTATAAACTTCCAAGTAGTGATTGTTAATTGTTGAATTAGTCTTTGGGATATTTCTAGGCATAAAGAATTTCTTTATTTAAATTAATGCAATGTTTAATCAGTTTTAGTACCTAGTAAACCTTTTAAAATGCATTATCCTTTTACGTTGTAGAGAAAGGAAGGGGGATGTAGAATTAGATGTGATTTATTGATATAATGGGAATCCAAGCCCATAATTAACAGTAACATTTCGCCATGACAATATTAAGTTAGTATGTAGAATAATCTTTAGGCACTAATGATGTACTTAAAAGAATTATAGGATGCAGTCCTAATACATCTTTATTTAATCCTCACTTCTATTAGACACTCAAATAAAATCAAAATCAAACTTAAGTATTAACATTTTCCACATGAATAGCCTCAGGTGAATTACAACTTAGTAAATACCTTTAAGGGGATAGATCATAATTGCAAAAACTTTAGAATGCAACGAAATGGTGCGAGCTAGGTATTCGGCTCAATGCTCCATGGAAAGGGGGTTGATTGGGCCTCGCAACCAACGATAATGGCCATCATCGGGAACCCAAGTTTGACAATGAAGACGAACATCATCGTCTTCACATTGACACTCTTCAAACCTCTCTGGTGCGACTCCACGAGCAGGAATTTTTTTTAAATAGATTGCTAAGGCATGTGGGCTAGGAAACAATCGACGATCCCATGCCAAACGATCAACTTGAGTGCGCACCACTCGCCTGGACGATTCTTCTTCGCGCGACTGTTGAGAAACATTCACCTCAAGCGGTACTTCTTCGAGCTCTTCTTGTTCGATTGGTGCAACCGAAGGATTCAAGGGCGTAGCAACGTCATCCGCCATGACTAAATTCTCACCTGCATCAACAAAAACCAAATTAGCATCTGGAACAATGTGGTACTTGTGTTCAGAAGGGGTCGAGGCTTTTATTTAACAAATTAGGGTAGGCGTAAGGCATGGGAGTGACGGCGGAACCTCATGAAAACTCAAACACCTTAGATCTAATAGATTCATCGAACCTTAATTTTGACGATGGATCTAAAAGTATGTGGGGGTTTTGTGATGCAAATTTTAACTCCAATTTATTATGTACTACATAGTTAATTAATGCATGGTAAAAATCAAATAAATAAGGGATATCAAAAAAATAAATGGTATGCGAGGATGTTATTTCAACCATTGAATTGATTTAGTCAAGTAAGGACTTAAGGATGTTTACTTGTTACTACCAATAAATTATCTTAATAATTAGTTACTTGAATTAATTAGGATGAAGAAGTAGGATGCGAAGGTCAACAGACGGAAAGGATAAGGATTAAGCTCAAGAACCTCATCAAGATCTCCAATATAAGAGGAAATATGAGTCCTCCAATCCCATTAGTCATGAGGATTGTCATCCTATTTGATTGGAGGATAGAATATTTTTTGTATTTCATTGGGCTCAAGAATTCTCATCCTAAAATCAATTGGAGGGCATATCATTCTCAATTCTCATTGGTTCTTGGAAGATGGGGAGGCCATCGATTGGAGGGAAGGATTTTGAAACTTCCATTGGACAAGGGGAACAAGCTCAAGGAAGGGTCATGGGAGGTTTACCAAGCGGATGAATGGTGAGTGTTTTTTGGGGAAAGACTTAAAGACGAAGGAGGAGAAGGAGTATGTGAAAGAGAATTAGTTCCTATGTGTGAGAGAAGAGTTAGTTCTTATGTGTGAGAGGGTGTTGTTCATGAAAGAGATGTGTGAAAACAAAGAGCATGGAAGGAAATGTGTGTAGCAAGTAGTTGTAGTGGAGTTCATGGAAAGATTTCCATGAACAAGCCTCTGGATTCTTGTTTTAAATAATTGTTTCTTTCAAATCCACTATTGGATTTGTCTCAAACTTTAAACAATTTTAGTTTACGAGGTGTAGAATATCCTCCCAAAAATTTAACAGCATCGGGTTTGCAGCAAGGGAGCTACACTCGTTGGAAGTAAAGGGGGTTGAATTGTCTGTTTTTTTTCCAAATATAGTCAGAATAGTTTATTTGTTGAGGCATAACTCTTGGTTTCAAAAGTAAAAACTCACAATATTTTGGGACATTGATCCTTCCTAGATTAACTTTCCAAAAACCTAATGTATGTTAGACCAGAAAGTTGTACGAAGATATGATGACGAAGGGAACGAAGGGGGTTCAAGCATCAAGCGTGAACATGGAATGAACATCAACATAATGTTCCTTCACATTCAATCATGGTGAGTTGTGATTTTTTTCTCACAATCTTTTTTTGTATCTTCCAAGTGAACACAACGCAATAGATTTTTAATAAACTTCATTACATTACATTGAACCACCTTACTTGTTAAAATACAACTACATAGTAATTCCATTCCCAATTGGGTTTTGTGAGTGCATATCTTATTGTGGAAGATGTGCAATAATTCCTCACAAAAGGAAAGGAAAACTGAAGGCAGGAAACATATAGCAAGCAAGGAATGACCATGATCATAGCTCAACAACCACACCCAAACTTGCCTTGTATAGTTTCCATTCTATTTTAAATTGTGTGAAATATATATGATAATGTTGATTTATGGAATAATAGGTCATATTTAAGGAAGATAATTTTTTTGTTTGTCATGTTGAAATCTCTCAAATCACACGACCCCCTCCCCCAAAGAGAGTTCTTAATCTAGATGGAAAGCCCATTGATGAGTACGGGGTGCACTAAGGTAGTCTTGTAATGTTTAGACCTAAAGTGCAAGAGTTTTGAATATTGAACAATTTTGTCCAATTTTTTAAAAATCCAAATTAAATTATTTAGGGTAATTGGGGGAACTCCTCATTCTATAGTCCCTTAACACCATGCTAGTCATTTAGGACTTACACCTACTTACCATTAACATTTTATGTTAAGTTAACATTCACTTTACACTAAGCTATCGGCCACTTAACATTGGGTGCCACCTAGGATGGTACCTAGATTTTCAATTAACACTGACTTAACATCAAGTGTGAATGCACCATAAGTACTAGGGAAATTTAGGGTAAAAATTAAAAGGCCAATGCTACACCTTAATCAAACAAGGAAGGGTTGAATTGAAATAATGCATGGGCTATTATTCTTTATAACATCTCTTAAATGTTCTCTAGAGGCAGCCTTTTTGGTACTAAAGAAATTTCATCAAAAAGAGAAATTTAAAAAAAAAATGGAAATTGATGTGGTTTGGAGGGTTTTAATTGGCAGAAGTGAGGAAAACAAATAATAAAAATTGTCAGATTTCTAAATTTAGCTTCCAGTAGAAGGTTGTTTAAAGATTTGTACTTCATATCTGGTTTATAGCCAAATTTGGCTAAATCTTCATATGGATGATTGCCACTTAAGCTACATAATAGAATTCCTTCGAAAAAACACATTGCTAGAGAGTAGAAGAAAACCTAGTATATGTGAGAGAAGCATTTCTGTAGAAATTCAACAAGAGTTTAGAACAAAAACATGAATAGTAAGGAGGACAATTGGAGACAAAATCATAACATTCATAATGTCCATGGCAATGGCAGAGTATAATAAGAGTTGCACCATTTGGAAACATGATGCCTTCTAAATCGTTTTCACAAGCTCATAAGCTTTAATAATATTTTGTTTCCAAAGGCGGATTAGTCCTTGTTTAGTCATTTCAAACATTTAAGTGTATAAGCACTACTGGAAATATTGGTTCCAAATTCCCCACCATTAAGGTACAGAAATGTCTGTACAAGTCACATGCATACTTGAGAAAATCCATCCTGGTGTGGAAATTGTAGCCAAAACATTTCATGAAAGACAAGCTTTGTTGTAAAAGGTTGCGCATTTTTGCTTTGGAAGGTGTCACTTGAAGCTGAAATGGGACAAACAAACACCATGACACAATTGTGAACATGAAAACCAAGTATGCATAACTTGCATTGTTGCAAACTACAGTGCACCAAACTCATGGAACTGTGTTCATGTGTAAGCCCCATGGTATGAGAGCAAAATCACTGACCCTCCACCTCCTGGAAAAATCAAATAGCTTCTGACCCCAAAATACTTTGATGCCACAACAATATACTGGAATGGTTTGTGTAATATTCAACTGGATTCAAAACTGTAAGCATGACATATTCCAAATTCTACCCCAAGCTGACCTTATCAACTATGAACCCTAAAACCTCTCACGGGATTCATGGCCTGTCTCACTTCGACTCTACATGCATTTTGGGGGAAGGAAATCCCTGGATGGGATGATGATGCACAAACTAATTTATGTGTGCACCCATTGGGAAATATTTTCAAAAATCCCTTGAAAGAATTAAGGACTAAGATGAATTCATGGTGTGGAAGAACAAGCCCAACTTGCAACTCAACATTGTTGTGGAAAACATGAGATATGGAAAAGCTACTATAGATTAAGGCAGCCCAGTGTCTTCACTTTCAAGCTCAAATTGTGGTAGAAAAACAGACTATATTTGGTTGAGAGTATGAACTTTACAATTACAACGGTTTCTGTGCTGTGATGATAGCAAACTTGATAAGGCCCATCTGGTAGCCTTGCACCATGAGTCTCATTGCAAGTGCTCCTCGTATGGTTGTCCATCCTGCAATGGATAACCCAAATAATCAGAATTTTGAAAGTCATTTCTTGTGCTCCATGAGAATCAACCGTGTCAAAGGCACTTCTACTTACAGAAACTACTCTTTTTCTGCAAAGTGTTTTACAAGCAGTAAGAAATGCATAGTCATTTTCTAAGAGGGATTCTACATTCTTTCTACTCTTCACAAGTGCAGAAATTGTGAAAGTTTTCTGGGGAAATTGGCAGAAAACCTCTTCCAATTTCAGAGCTGCCATGTTCCATGACCTATATATATAACAAAGCTCAAGATTATCATCAGTTACCTGATGTAGCAAGCTTAATCAAGCCTCTGAAACTCAATGCTGATGCCATCACAGCAGGCCAGAATGGAGTTACATTCTTTGACCAATCAGCATATTTGATATCCTGTTGATAACAGTACTTCTGTCAAATTACTGAAAGATGAACAGTGGAAGATTTATTTGCTCAGATTCAAGCCATACTCCCACAAAACAAGGCTACAAGTAAACAAGTAGAAATCTGCACACGAGTTCATATCTCACCTTCAATTCAAGGGTCTTCAACAATTCCATGTAATCAGATGGTGAACACCAGGCTGGGAGGTAGTAGGCATCACAAATTTTATCCAAAAGCGCCTGTACATTCAAAGGATGAGAATGTGAGATACTATTTGTACACTCATTGCTATATCTGCAGGCACAACCACTTTCAGTAAAACTCTGCGCTGGCATGTCACGCCAAAGAACTTGGCATACAAAAGAATGCTCAAAGAATTGATGAACTCAGAAGGATCATTCAGCCCACAGACATCAAATCTTGATGAAATCAAAGGCATGTGAACATGCTCACTTCTTCAATGACCACTGCAAAATGACAGTTCTAGTGAGCTGCATATTAAGTTCTAGATTTACTAAGACTTCACTAAGTTGCTTTAAAAGACTTGCTTTAAGTGCTGAAGTTGTTTGGCTGATAGTGGGTTGGGAGATTTTGAATGGAGATGTAGGTGGAGATTTTCAGGGAATACAAATTTTCACCTCTGGGTTTTTTCAACTGCAGTGAGCATCTGAAATAACTACTGAGTTACAACTTTATTCTACTGCAAGTGGTGGCCTTTTGGGTATGCAATGCTCATCTAACATCAATAAATCTTCTCCTTCATTTTCCTAGGTGCACTGCATTTTCCAGAGTTTTCTGCACATTTTTGGTTCTATTTTTATTTGTATAGGGCTGATCAATCTACCAATAGTTAAGTTTTCTGTAAACTGGATCAGTGTGCTTGTGCATACTGACTTCAAAGAACAGTGTGACATACTTCCAGCAAAGCTGATCATGTAAGGAATAAGTTCTGTCTTCATTACTGAAAATTCTAGAGAAGTACTGTTCTGACCAACCAGTTCAATAGTTGAATTCAAAAGGTTTTGTGTTGTGCAATAACACAAAACTCAGATGGTACGAAGATTCCCAAAATCATAGATGTTTCAACCCTTACTATACTCTAAAAGCAGATTTTATGAGTGCTTCAATGGAATGTTTTTTTTTGCTCACAACAATCAAACAGAACCTATTGCAGCTGGGTGCAAATTGTACCTGTTCTTTTGGTTTGAGACATGTTTCACCCAGTTCAAGATCTTGGTGACACCATGTTACTATGATGATCCGACCACCAGGAGCTGCTACTCGGGCAAGTTCACCCACAAACTGTTACAAGCAGAACATCAGCTCTTGAGCATGAACTGGAAGGATTCTCCCACATAATATATGATCATGCCTTTTTCAAGGTGCTTTCACATGGGACATGGAAGAAGACTTTGGTAGCTTTCAGCTCAGGAAGTGTTCAAAGGCTCAACCTGTTGCTTGTCTGGCATATGTTCTCCACTTTCCATTGACCAGACCAGATCAAATGACCCATCTTCAAAAGGCTGCTTCAAAGCATTTGCAACTTGGAGGGTAACCTGCTTTCACAATTTCATAAAGGGAAAAAAATCAGATAAAAGTTCCAGTGTTTTCTTGTGGCGATTTTGTGTTATAGCCAAAGACTGTGCAAGAGGTTCACACTTCACAAAAGAGCTAGACAAAGAGACTTGGATGTACAGTTCAAAGCAAACCATCTTCTTTCACATGGTCATATGTTCTACAGTTGGAAAAGAAGAGTGGTCCTTACCAAGTCGGTTAATCCTTGAGAGGCAGTGATAACATTTCCTCTCGCAGCTTGGACAGGACTGAGGGTGATGGCGCTCACTTTTGCCTCATATCTCCGTGCTAAATAACGAGCACTTCCGCCAATTCCACAGCCAACGTCCACCACATGGGTAGGCCTCTCTTCCTTGCTATCTGCATCAACATCACATCGTGGACTTGAGCTTTGGACCAGTGCGGTAATCGATCACTTCCGTGGTATTAAAGGCATGTTGATCTCCAGTAGACAAAGAAGAATTCTTGACCGAAAGCGACTTTACCAGGGACTTGGGCAAAAGCGAGTGAGTTCTCGATCATCGTGATCTGTGCAAGGCGATGATCATTCTGACTAGAGCTCCCCGAGTCGGTGTCGTAGTAACCGTGATGCATATGCTCTCCCCACATGTCCTCCCACAGTCCGGAGGATTCGTCGTAGAAATTGGCGATGCCTTCATAAAGCTCCGGCATGCTACGCCCCTGCGACACATTACAAGAAGAAGAAGAAGAAGAAGAAGAAGAAGACACGGTTCTGGAAGAAAAGAACCACGGCCAGCTAAAGCTCCAGTCTCCCCACGCCATTCCTGCTCTTCAGAATTCTTTGCGAGACTTGTGCACCCGAGAGGAGCCAAAATGAACTGCAGAAAACAAAACTGCAACGAGGGGAGCCAAGCGGAGCTGCAGCAGTGTTTGTTTTCGCCAAATTTGGCAAATGTTCGCCAAATTTCGACCTTGATTTTTCATGGAAAAAATGACACAGATTCCCCATGCTGTGTTTTTTTTTTAATGGAAAAATTTCGCCAAATTTTGACTCTAAAGAAATGATTTCGACCTATACAAATCATTTTTCATGGAAAAATGGCCCAATTTTGCCAGATTTTGAATTTTTTTTCAAAATAGCCAGATATTTACAATAAGCTCCAGTAGGTAGCCAAGAATATAGAAGGATTCTGGTTTTTTTTTGTTTTTTTTTGTTTTTCTACTTTCATATCTAGTATGTAGCCAAATTTGGTTTAAATTATTTTGTGAAAGATCATCTCTTTGGCTACATCACAAAATCCTCGAAAAAAACACTGCTCAGGATGTTGTCCTTTGTTGAGGTAAAAAAACAAAGTGCCCTCCTCGTACACTTCAGTTTTAAGTCTAGGATAAATCCAGAGATTGCAAGCTTTACTAGAATAAGGTCAAGCCTTAACCCCATTCCAATAAAACCCACAACTGGGGGTTTTATCTATTCCAATTTTATTTTATTTTTATTTTCCCCCATGATACCCATGGAAGGGTATTATGGGAAAAGAATAGGAAAAAATTGTGGGGACGTTTTCAAAACTGCAAACGAAAATAGCATGGCTAAGGTGCCCTCTAATTACACTACAAAAATTGAAGGAAGGCTTTACGGATTTTAGTTGGCCTTTTCGAGTTTTTGAAGGTAAATATTATGGGAAGAGTTGTTTCACTTTCTTGCCCAATGTCATTTCTTCATTTTGTGGAAAATATAGAAACGGCGAACTAAAGTTCATTAGAGGATCCTATATCTAGGATAGGATGTTCCACATGGTAGCTTCTTATTTGTTGTAAGTGAAAATTTAACCAAGGTTTCCAAACTTAGAACCTCAACCATTTCAATTTGGCAAATAGAAAATTTCCAAAAGAAATTGCAACTTAGGTTTGAGAAATTGCATATTTGAGTGAAAGTACCTATAGGGAAGGCCCAAAGAGAGAAACTATGACAATACAATAAAGTTATCCATAAAAGATTTATTATAGGCCATGAAAAACCCAATGTTTTCAACAAGCTAAAATGCAAAAGTCAGCACTAAAACTTTACACACAAGTTGAATAGGGACATAAACTTACTTGTTTTTTTTTGTGCCACAAATTGAGCTCAAACTAACTAGTATGGTCCTGAGTTGGACCCAAGTGTGCATGGTGTGTGCATTTCCTAAGCTCATGGGAAGATGTGGCTCAAAAACATATCTATGATGAACACTCTTTTTGTCTCCTCTTGTGTTGGGCAGATATAACACTCTTTTTTAGATTCACCAGTTCCAGTTATTCGCCTATTTCTTATCCACCTGTTCTTGTTATTAATATTAGTATTATAAAAAATAATTGTAATATCCTTTAAGGATATCATTTTTTTTAAAAATCGAATGGTGGATTTCAATATGACCGGACATTTGTCGCTATTAATATTCGTTGGATAACCTAGCATTTTGGATAACAAAATAAAACGATTTTTTTCAAAAGCATTTTACAAATTACAAGTTGAAAAATTCATCTCATTCAAATTCACCTTGATATTGTTCTAATTCTTCTTCTAAGGCAACATCAACCTCAATTAACTCTATCAAACTAGAAGATGAATACAACCCACCCTAGGATCACTAGGCTGATTTTTACTAACAAAAATTTTCTTATCTAAATTATACGATTGTAAATGACATCTCTTCAAATTTGTAAGAATTCTAGCCAAATAAAAAAAAAATCATTTGAGAACCAATAATGCCAAGAATCTAATGAACAAGAAATGCCACAATTGGAAATAGAGATGTGTTTCGCCCACCACTTTAAAGGATATTTATTGTCCTTGAAATCCACTTGAAACCTTTTAAACATCATCAACTCTTTGTTCACCACCTCCTTTGTTGGCTCACTGGTTCCAACAAACATCTGAAAAATGTCTAAATTATTTTCTTCATCAGTTTGCATATCTGCCACAAGTCCAAATTCTACCATAGGTTGGAGGATGTGGTAGCATCTCAAAAGCATAGGAAATAAAGATTGTTGGTCATACTCTTCCCCAATGGAAATAGCTTGCTTTCGATCAATAAGTGATGAAACCAACCTTAGACTTTTAAATCTAGGGACTAACATTAAGGACAACATGTTATGTGCTTTATTTCCCTCGTATGTTTTTAAGAATGAAAGAAAACCATTTAAAATGCCACATACTTCTCTTTTAATGTTAGATGCAAGCAATGATAGTTTTTAGGCTACAACAAAATCATCATCAATTAAATCCTACAAGTTAGATGAAATTCTAGATTTTTAAAAAAGTTTTAGGCTCATAATGATTGTTACATTCAAAGCATCAAAAAGTAACCAATGTCCACGAGATTGGTTCAACACACACGCACTTACAACTAAAGACAAAATATCAACAATTATTTGATATATGTGCTAAGTTAAAAGTAGGGAACATAGCTAGTTGTCCTCACTACAATTTGTTGACTATAACAAAGGACAATTATTGCCCTGAATTGTAATGCCTCTTGAAAATATGATGATTTAACTTGCAAACCTATAAAAGCAGATCAGGGTTTAACAAAACAACTTATAATTACAATAAACTAGAAACAATAGACTTACAAAAATGGAACAAAAAATTAAATGTCTAAAAACCAAATCAATCTTGTTTTCACTGGAATGTTTAGTTTATTGGGTTTCAAACCAGCTTCAATGCAAGCTTTGTTCCATTTTTTATGACCGTTACTATATTTCTTTGGCCAAGTAATGCATTTTTACATATCTACCTAGGCAAATTTAATAGATGCATATTTCAAGTTTTTACAAATTTTGTCATCAATTGTGGCATATTGGCATGCTTTCGAAAAAGAATGACCAAAACAAGTTCCTTGAAGGCTTTTATCCAAACCTAAAGTTTCACATTTAACAACTAATTTCAAAGCATTGGTTATTATATTTAAATTGAACCCTCATCCTTCACATATGCTATGATATTATTTCTCAAGCCATATCATCTAAAAGTTCAATAAGGTTTTTAACCAAGGCTTGTCCTATAATTTCAGCAACTTCAAACAAACCAAGTGTAACATGTTTTGGTTTTCAATCCCAAAAAAATTATGACCAAGACAAAATTATGAGCACTCTACATATGATAATTAATTAACCGGACGCTTTCACCCATATACTGCCAATCACTGTGTAACTCTCTACTGGTGTTATTATTTCCTCACTTTATTTACGTGGCCTTTGTGATTGTCCTTTGAAGCTGTCTCTCCCCCTCCCCACTCTACCAATTGTGTGCACTATGCGTCTTTTGTCTCGTTTTTGCAAGTGAATTGAAGTATCGCCCTTTGCAAGGGCTCGATTCACATGAAGCCCACTGGGGATTCCTTTACACAAGTGTAACAACTTGCTGTGATTCTCAAAAAATGTTGTTTCCCGTGATACCCAACAGGCTACCTGTCATGTATCACAGGGAAAATATATAACAACAACCAGCTTTTCCATGATGCTGGCTCTGGTTGTGGACATTATGTAGTTGATGGTAATTAAAATCTAGTGCAATGTTGCCAACTATCCCAAAAAAAAAAATGGAGCTTTGGGGGTACCCAAAACCAGGTGCCTAGTCAACATGAGTCACACTATCATACATACAGAGAGTACTTATTAGGTAGTGTCACAAAGATATTTGAAGACCCAGTTTGAAGCCCGAGGTTTCTTCTGTGTTTTTCCCTGTAATTTGTTTTTTCTTGGCTGCATATAATTTTTCTTGGCAATATTCAAATTCTCCGTGAAACAAACTTGTGTAGCTAATGAGAGGGAATGGAAGAATTTTTGAGCATGGTTGGTATCTGCCAAGTGCAAACTGGTGCAAGTTGAAGTTCAAAATATTTTGTGTTACCCAGCCAGAATTAGGGTCACTTTAGACGAGGGTCCACAGACCAACTTGAAGCAAATTGAACCTTGAATTGGAAGCTTTTTTACTTTAAGAAAAACATTTTTCTCCTAAGCTACAATGTGGACCAACTTGAAGCAAATTGAACCTTTGAATTGGAAGCTTTTTTACTTTAAGAAAAACATTTTTCTCCTAAGCTATAATGAGTGTGTCTAAAGGTTTGGGGTCCAATTTGAGGGTTCAAATATAAAAGATGTGTGATTGGCATGAGAGAGGAAGACTAAGTTTTTTTTTGTTTTTGATCAGGGTTTTTCTTTTATCTTTTTTTAACTCCTACTACACACAATTGAGCATATGCACAAGATAATGGTGGCTTTTGTTTTTTACTACGGCCGTGCATAGAGTTATTGTACAAGTAGTTGCATTGTAATGTGTAGCTCTTGGACAAGATTGAAATATGATGATTTTGCCTCCATTTTGTGCACTTTGAAGGTGTGAAAATTAGTTCTTTACAGCAGCCATCTTGTGGAAATTCACAAAATCAACCATGTCAACTTTTTAGAATTGGTCAAAAATGCGAGAGTTGATGTGTTCTCACAAATGTCATCAACCATAGCATGTCTTCCATTCTGTCATAATTTGAAAATATATATAGAAAAAATATATAGTGGAAAAGAGAAAAACACAAAAACGATGAACAAACCTTGGACCCTAGCATACCCATGAGCTCTTCTTGAAGCCCTTTTTTTGGTCCGGACCAATTGGTTTTCCCTTTAAAATGATGCCATGTAAACAAGTCACAATTTGTCTTGGTCTTGGACCCTCATCTAAAGGTCTTGAAACGAATTCAAAACTCTTAACCAATAGGTATGCTCAATTTCATTGGGCCCTGCTCTTTGGACCCTTTTTCTAAAGTGACCCCTCTTAGACTCTCCTTGTAGGATGTTGATTTTGTAGTCGCGTAGGTGCTTCAGTCTGTACCATGCTGTACGTGCTTCCCTTTGAAGAATAGATGCCTTAGGATTCAGGACATTGACAGGAGGGTTTAGTGTAATTAATAATAGCAACCCATGACCACCAAACCCTAAATGTTTCCTCTAATCTCACAAGGCTATACACACACACACATAAAAACCTGGGAAATTTGTTTGGAGTGTTGTTAGAGGTAGCCTGCCCAAACCTAGAATGCTGGCAGGTTTTTTTGAAAATAGAACTGCTCCCCTCCATAGCCATTATGTCCACGAAAAGCTCGTTGTTATATATTTTTCTCGTGATACATGACAGGTAGCCTGTTGGGAATCACAGGAAACATTTTTTGAAAATCACAGAAGTTGTTACACTTCTTCTTGTAAAGGAATCCCTAGTGGGCTTCATGTGAATTCAGCCCATGCAAAGGAGATACTTCAATTTTCTTGCGAAAATGAGAGAAACAGGCATAGTGCACACAATTGGTAGAGTGGGGAGGGGGAGAGAGAGGTTCAAAGGATAATTACCGTACGTAGAGTACTCATAATTTACACCCCACCCTTCTACTTCCTGAACTACTTACCTCGGGAAGGGTACCTTATAGATATAGGTATTCTTCAATGATCAATCTAATTTTCAATCTAACTACTTTGCCCAAAGGAGGGTTTTGATCAAGTGGTCTTTAAAATTAGGGATTGGTTACATTAGACTTGTTAACCTCCATAAAGCTTAACCTTAACCAAGGGTTACAAGTATTTTAAATCTTATCAATGTTTTAGCAAACTAAATTAGAATGTCAATGTTTGCATTTTAATAAACGTGCAACAAATTAGTTTTGGATTTTCTTTTTTGTTTCGAAATGTAAAATGACTTGGGTGCCTATTTTTTCTCCTCCTCCATTAACGATTGCATTATGGTGAAAACAGAACTCCCAAGAAGGAAAAAAGGAAGGGTTTGAAAGCTAAGAAGTCAATAAATGTGGATGTCAATTGTAATTGATACGTGTAGAGGGCATAGGTAGCAAGGGAGGTAGGTTGGTATGTATCATCATTATACAACTTCAAATATATTAAAGTATTATCAGTAATTTGTTGGAAAATTAATAATTTTATGACGCTCTTTATTGAATTGTGTGAACACAATTTTCCAATATGTATTTGGAATTTGCAATTGGACAATTTATGGTATCATCATTTTCAATATAACACAAGTTATTTTTTAAGGTTTACATATATTTTCAAATTGTAGCACATGTTTTTGAACTTTGAACATAAAATCAATAAAAATATAAATAGAAACATCAAAATAGAATATGACAAAATCAATTGATAAAACATCGTAAAGTTTATATATATATCTTCAAATTAAATGTGAATTAAAATGTTTTATTGAATTGCGTGAACACAAATTTTCCATATGTACTTGAATTTGATTATACAATTGATGGCATCATCATTTTCAATATAACACAATTATTATTTAGGGTTTACATATATTCTCAAATTGTTGCACATGTGTTTGAACTTTGAACATGAAATCAATAGAAATATAAATATAAGCATCAAAATAGAATATGACAAAATCAATTGATAAAACATCATAAAGTTTATATATTTACATATATCTCTCTTCAAATTAAATGTGCAAGTTTGAAAATACTAGAATGTAGCATTGAAACTAATATGCACTATGTGCAATTCGTATGATTGGTATCATTAATCTTCTTTCACTTGATGTGCAAATTGGATGCATTTTTTATGGGTTCAAATCCCAAGTTGAGTTCTAGACACATATATTTATGCAAATATACCAAATACATGTAGTACCATATATATTTTAATATAAATATACACAAATATTGTAAGTCATTCTTTAAGGTTAAGTCTATGACTTCAATATTCAAAAAATCTAATATAATTACATCAAAGTATCAATTACAAATCTATAATAAGGTATAAATGTGTGCATCTTGACATTTTATAGCTAAAAAAATAGTTATCAAATTCAAAGTCTTCTACATTTGTCCATTATGAAATATCAAAATGCAAGCATATTAACTAGAACAATACCTAACAATAAAAAATTATTGCCAAATGGCATACATGTTAGATGACACTATTAAAATTTTCCTAGTTACAACAAAAAAATTGATAGATTCAGTGCTCATTAAATGACTAAGCTAAGTTCATATTAACTCAAACAATATATGTTCAAATCATAGAAGTATGTTGTGTTTCCATTTATCAAAAGTGCAATTAGAATCATAATTTGATGTTTTAAATATCTTTCCATTAGGTTCACATGAAGTTCTTCCATGTTATGTGTTCACACCAAGTTCCCAATATATTATGTACTTCTAGTATTTTGAAATCCAAATGTGTTCCCAAGATTCAAATGTCCCAAGATGTTCCAAATAATAAAACAATTCATCCTTTGATTTTTGCCCTAAAATTTAATTTGTACAAGTGTGGTAGATGGTCATTTATTATTAGTTATAATAAATGATACATTCATCTCACCTATTACATAAGAATTTTTAAATAAATAATATTTTTTGCAAATCCAAAAAAACATTGCATTACAAAAATAATGTATGAAAACAAATCGATATGATATAATTTTAATGTAATAAACTCAAAATGAATTTTAATATTTTTTAACCTTGCAAATGAAGTTTATAAAAGATGATAACTGAATTTTTTTTTTGAAAAGTGATGAAAATTAATGACCATAATATAAGGCTATGTAATTTTCAAATAGTTTCACACATTTAAAAAATTTAACCAATAATTGATAGAAGGATGCTAATTTTTATGTTGGTTTAATAATCTTGAAATGTGCATAATTCAATAACAACATAAAACAATGGAATGATTCTTTTACTATGGACATGAATTTTAAACATTTTCAAATGTGAAGTAAAAAATTTGTAACTAATGACCAAAAAACAATCTATGATTTTCAAAACATTAAATATCATAACACATAAACATGAAAGTAATTATATTTAATGAACACATGCAAAATATATATATTTCGGCTTTGATGAAGTTTGAAATTATATAGCAAAAGGTGTTATGGAAAATCATTATAATTGTAATATATTAAGGAATGTCATGTGATAATTGATACTAACTAATATATTTAAATATACCCCCAAAGAAAGGTTGAAAATAGTAAAATTACAATCAGCATTCGAAAATAAAGTTCTTAAAATTTTCCCAACATTGATTTTTTTTTTATATAATCAAAATAATCTTACAAAATTGAATGTGCAAAAAAAACATAAATAGCAACAGTAAATAAAATATTCAAGTGTAATTTTCAAATAATTTCGTCTTCAAATATATTAAAATATTGTTAGTAATTTTTTGGGAAAATAATTATTTTATAACACTCTTTATTCAATTGCATGAACAAAAATTTCACATATGTACTTGGAATTTGTATTGTACAATTTATGGCGTTTTCATTTTCAATATAACACAAGTTATTATTTAAGGTTTACATATATTCTCAAATTGTTGTACATGTGTTTAAATTTTGAACATAGAATCAATTGATAAAACAACATAAGGTTTATATATATCTTCAAATTAATGTGCACTATGTGCAATTTATATGATCTATATCGCCAATCTCCTTTCCACTCAATGTGAATATTTTAAAACTTTACACATGAAATTTATAAAAGATAATAATTGAATTTATCATTTTCAAAAATTATGAAAATTAATGACAACAATAAAAGGTTATGTAATTTTCAAATAATTTATCATATTAAAAAAAACTAAATGATAGTTGATAAAATGATGTAATGTGCTTTGTTGGTTTAATATTGTTGAAATTTGCATAATTTCAATAACATTATAAAACAATGGAATGATTGTATTACTATGGACATGAATTTAAACATTTCCAAATGTGAAATAAAGAATTTGTAACTAATGACCAAAAAAAAATCTATGATTTTTAAAACATTAAATATCATACCACAAAAACATGAAAATAATTATATTGAATGAATACATGCAAAATATACATTTAAGCTTTGATGAAGTTTGAAACTATTTGGGAAAATGTGTTATGAAAAATCAATATAGTTGTTATATATATAGCATGTCATGTGGTAATTGATACTAACTAATTTATTTTAATATACCCCAAAAAATAAAGGTTGAAAATAGTAGAATTTCAATTGACATTTGAAAATAAGGTTCTTAAAATCTCACAACATTGAATCTTTTTATAAAATCAAAATAATCTTACGAAATTGAATATGTAAACGAAACATAAACATCAATAGTAAAATATAATATTTGAGTGTAATTTTCAAATAATTTCACATGTTAAATAAAAATTGATAATTAATAAAATAATGTTAATGTTGTATTTTGGTTTAGTAATCATGATATATGCATAGTTCAACAAAAAAGTAAAACAATTGAGATTTATAAAATAAATTTTAAATAATTTCAAACGTGAAGTAAAGAATTTGGAATGATTTTTAAAAAAAATTCTATAATTTCCAAAGGATTATAAATCACACCAAAACAAGATGAAAGGAATCATATTGAACAATTACATGCAAAACATATATTTTGGCTTTGATGAAATTTAATTTTTTTTGAGAAAAGGTGTTATGGATAATAATTATAATTGCAATTGAAACATGTGTGGCAATTGATATTATTAAATAAATCAAATGATTTATAATGAATGTTATATGTAGTATTTCATTAAAAAAATTAAATGAATATGTTTACTAAATAAATTTTAATTCAACAAAAATGATTAAGCCTATTTAATATGGATTAATTTTTAAAAATTAATTAATTATATAGCCTATAACCATACATACCATTAAGAAACCATTTGTATGGAATCTGGATATTTTAGTGATTATGGATTATGATTATTCATAAAATATAAGTGTGCACAATTGCAAAATACTTTTACTTTCACATTGTTTTATTGCTTACTTTAAATAATTTTAGGACTATAATTTAACATGTTATTTATTTGGATTGTGTAGTTGGTGGTATCATCATATATAATGTGATCCAAGTCATTTTCATAAATCAATAATGAAATTAAAAGAGAAACGAAAACGTCAACGAAAAAATTATATAAGTAAATGACAAAAGGTATGAAAACCTTTTGATAGGTCATGGATTGAAATTGGAAATTGCATTGAAATTGGAGTAAATGTACATCTTCATTCATCAAGGATATGAGATGTTGTGGATTTTGTGGATTCACAAAATTACACCTTCAAGGAACACATTTTAATGTTATTCTAAATACATTTAGAATTGTTGTTGGTGCAACACCGTATGGTTGTTCAAACATTATTATGTCTACATACATAACCATTAGTGTTGGTTTGCATGTGTATGTATGTAATGCATGTTTTAAATTCTATGAACAATAAAAACAAATCAAATATGTTGTATTTCAAAACATGGATTATATGAAACAAATCTTTGCTAACAATTTGTTGCATCTTCAACTTCTTTCACTTATTGATATATCAACAAAAATTGAACAACAAAATTATGGATTCATGCATGGCCTAATACAACAATTTGGCTTATCTAACAATCCTTTACTCTATTGGAATTCCAAGTTTCAACCAACTAGTACATCAAAAGATGTCAAATTGGCCTTCAAATATCTTTTGCACCAAAATTTGTCTTCAAATTCATTTATACAAAAATACATCACCAATATTGAGACACCAAATCCAACTCATGCATTATGTGTTTTATCTTCTTCAATTGTAAAAAAAATACTTGCAAAAACTACTATTGGTGAAAAGCCTTTTTCTAGTATGGATGTAGAACCTTTCATTCAAAATTTGTCACTAGTTTTTGACATGCGTCCCATATTTCCTCTCAATTTTGATTATGCCTTTGAAATTGGAGAATTAACTATGCCCAACAATGACAACCTTTTCAAGATTGAAAGGTTATTAGTTAAAAAAGATAGCATGTGCACCAATCCAGCATTAAACATGTCATTTGAAAAGGCATTATTCCCATTCCTATTTCCACATGGATGTGGGGCATATGATGGAATTGGTAGTTTATTGCCTTATTTGAAACAAATCATGTCTCCATTATTTTTTGTTTTTACATTTTATCTACATTACTTATTATTGATGTACCAAATGTGACAAGCAATTCAACTATTGAATGCTACAAAACATTTATGTTTGGAGATGGATGTACAAAGATTAAAATGCCAACATCTTCAATGGTCAAAAATTGATGTTCTCAAGAATATTATGAAGTTCAAGTTACCACCCTCTATTCCATTAATGCCACAATGGCACCGTACCCAATTCAAAGAGTTATTGGTGATGGTGGAGAACTTTGGAGTGCTTCATTTTTTCTTCCTTTTGAATTCTAACAAAACATCAAATTTGAGATGGAAAGAAATTAAAGACATTGAAAATATTGCTATGTTTTTCAATAACAAATTTTCTTGGAAGGATTGCCAAGTTGAATGTGTGGCATTATTTTGCACAAGGTTGTAAACTTTCATGTCAACCTATGTTTTTGGTGGTGAAAACATCTTGGCATTGTTGAACATCATGTAACACGATTGGAATTGCAACATTGAGGTGGGTGAAAGCATAATTAATTTAACATAAACAAAATAGTAGACAAATACATTTTGATACAATCATTTATTAGACACTTAAATCCAACAACATAGAGGTTGAAACCTTGTCAAATCTTACCATCAAAACACACTTACATATTGCATCAAATTTATGACAAGTTAAATATTGTATAACTTGTTGGAAAACCTTAATATAATAATAATCAACCATAAGTTGAATAATATAATCATTATTTTCATTGAAATAATTATGCTTTTAGTTTTATTTAATGTGTTCATTTTATGGTACATTCCATTTATGCTAACAATAATCCAAATATTTTTAAAATTCGCATTGTACTTTCACCTAGGTTTTGTACATGCACACATCATATTATGGATAAATGACATTGATGTTGATGGCATCACAAATGAAATAGTTGTAATGGTACCTACTATTATTGATGAACAATCTAGAAAATTCATAATGCTAGACAATGAACATGATTTGACATTGTTCAAGTTAGTGGAATGAAAACAAATGCATCAATGTGATTCACGATGCAATACAAATAAGCACATCAAAACTTCCAAATATGGATTTCCCATTACTATATTTACCAAACAACATATGGTTCAACATCAAATCACACAAAGGTGGGTAAAAAAAAATCAAATCAAGTGTGTGATTTTTGAGTTAATTAGTCAATTATTATTGTCTTTATATTTGTGCAATCAACAATCTTTACTATTAAAAAAAAGCCTAATTTTACCTTTGCAAAAATCTTCTTATTTTGAACATTTGATTATTCAAATTCAAAAATCTTTTGAATGCTTTTAAAACGTGAAATTTAATATCAAATTTTAATATCAATTCCATGACAATCAATTTTTCATTTAACAAAATTTTCCATTGTTAACACGATATTCACATTTTAGTGGATATTTAAATATTCTGAATTTTATCATTGTTTGAAATATTCACATGGTTTTTGACTTGTTTGAATTACTTATGACCCAGGTGGCAATACTATCATCCACGTTATGAAGATCGAAATGTGATGCCTTATCATTGTACTACATTGATACATCACAAACTTGCCCCCTCCTTGTATGGGTGCTTTTACAACACCTTAACAATATGTTCAACGTTCAATGTTGATACAATCATTGATACGATGTTAAGGTGGCATTGTAACAACATGTCTTGAAATGACATTGATATAATACTAAAATATTTGACACCTTATCAATATTAAACCAATGAAAAGAATATGACCAACATTGGCACAATATACATTAATAAGTCATCAAATTGATGACTATATGTTGAAGATTCAATGCTAATATGGTCATTGATACAATATGTTGATGGCATTATAACAATATATACTGAGTTAGCATTGAGATTGTTTTGACATAATTTACATTTTTTCAACACATATTCAATGAATAACATCTTGTCAATGTTGAGACAACACAAATTGATTAGCTATTGAATTGATGCTGTTACAACCTTCATAAAGGTGGATTTTCAATGTTGTTGCATATCACATAAAATCAACACTGTTGAAGGTGGCACATTAAAAATGTTAAAACAATGGTACTCATTGTCACAACATTAATACAATCCTATGAAATGTTGCAATATCAAATGGACAAATAACAAGCCTTGATTCAATATAAATCAAATCTTGCATTTGATAAGTGTTGAAACAACTTGTAGCATTGTTTTAACATTGATTCATAACAAATCAATACAACATTTCATTTATATTGTTCCATATAAATTATATGAAATATATTTGTATTATATATAGGTAAAGTGAAAAAAAACTCCAAGTCTTGCACTTGAATTGATATATAAATAAAGTTTTGAACTAAAGTTCCAACAATAGGAAGAACTGCCTAAAGTGGTTTGGTGCATCACTAATTTGCCTGTTTGTTTCTTTCATTATAGAAGCTATAGAAGAATCTTGAGTGGAACACAACAAAGCTTCAATATCCAACATAGCCTTACATGACCTTCAACAGTTACATGAAAACTTGATTCACCCATCAACTGCTAACACGATCTACTCCAGAAAGCAAACCACTGACAATTTGCTAAGCAAAAGATCACTCATAGATGGATGACCCAAAGTAGCTAGCACCATGGGTCTTTTCTATCATTGTTTGAACATTTGAAATGGTGAGTACTACACACTTGCTCCAACTTAAGGTAGTGTCCAAAGCCTCTGAAATGCAGAAATTTCGTGGCCAGAATGGGTGCTGATGAAGCTAGGATTTGGGAATGGGGCCTTCTGCACATCTATGAAAATTTAGCAGAGCACAAGAAGATTTTGGAAGTTCTCAACAATTTCTTGCTTCAAGACTCAGAGGGGATGGCAAAAGGGATTTCTCCTGTACATCACAGGTGAAGAATTTTTTTTCAGTAAGATTATAATTGTACAGCCTGACATATCCTTGCATTTTGTTGCTCAAATCACATGTGTGGGTAGTATACGGTAAGCAAAAGCACAAACTAGGTGTGGAATGAGTCCAACATTTGCTAGCTACTGAAAGTTGGGGATGAGTGCACAGATCGATTGCAACAACTGCCAGCATAGCAGACAGAAGTTGATAAAGTAGATGTGTACATTGATCCAAAAGACATAGAGCTCACAACAACAAAGATCAAAGGGTGCTGGTGCACTGATCAGGTCCCTATGATCAAGAGTCCTTTGTGTTAGGGTGGATAGATCACAGAAGTGATGGTGAGCAGTGATAAATTGTGGCAGGACTCACTGGGCGGAAATAGCAGGACCTGCATGATCGCTTGTATTAGGTGACCTATCCCACCTTAAAAAAGTTTCTTGTGTTTTCATGGTCTTCTGAAACGATGCCAGCTGCACTTGGAACTACTCATCAAAGCTTTGGAGTCATTTCGGTGCACAAGAGATGCTAGGGGGGACTTTGACTGATTTTGGGGACATTCTTGGGAGTTGACTGGTGATTAATTCAGCAAAGATTACATCATATTGCTGCCTTGTGGAACAGCACAGCAGATACAAGTTTTGAAGAGACATTGAATACCCTTAAGTATGCCAATCGTGCTCGCAACATTCGCAACAAGCCTGTTATTAATCGCGACCCACAGGCTGTCATGCTAAATCAGCTGCGTCAAGAAGTCCGGGTGTGTTTGGATAACCTTCTGTTGCTGCCCAAAATTAGAAATTCCACAGAGACTATGGCTTTCACTATGCTACTTTTTATTGAATTCACCAAAACTCTGTCAGTAGCTGCTGATGTGAGTGTAGCTAGGAACTCTGATCTGAACCTCATTGCTCTATATTTCTTACATGAGAGCACCAAGCCAACATCAGAGTGGATAGGTCTCAGCAAGTGGTTGTGGGTTTAAATCAATAGGTCATGCTAGATGCTACCCATGATAGCAGCTGTTGCTGTAATGACATCATTGAGTTTCCACCTTCAAAAACAAGAGGCAGGAGCTGTAATAGTGAAGACATGCCTTTACACATTTGGTCAGCAGACCACTGGCCCCCAGTCTTCTACTGTAATGACAAATTGTGAGAAAACCAACCAGATGGAGGCGGATATTTTTTTGTGGGTGTAGTAACTGCAATCTGGAAGCCTGGTATGATGGTGGACAGGCATTGCAAGTGGAACTTTTGAATACGCGAATGCAAAGCATGGGATTGGAACCAGTCACAGGACCCCAAAGTTTGGAAATTCTGCTGCAAGATGAATCAAATCGGCAGTTTCTGGATGATATCAGGCATACTTATACGATTGCTTTTTGATTACTCTTCGGTTAATTTGCCAAACGATTTCACATTGTCACCTCCATTTGTCTTGAGAGCTGGATAGGCTTTTTTTTCCTGGTGAACTGTCTACAATGTGTGCTTTGATTTCACTACGATGGTTGAATGATCCACAAAGGCAGGAGTAGATATATCCCTTGAATGTCCCAGGAGCCAAATGCCCTCTTGAAAATGGTGAGAGCAGTGATTTGTCCATATTCCTGTTATTGGGTAGTTTTGGTGACCTTGAAAATGGACTCTAATTTTGCATTTTCATTTGTTTGTTTTCCAAAGGTCAAGGGCAGATATCTCAGTGGATGTGACAGCAGAGTTGCAGACTGTCCGTCGCAGAAGCAGGGAAAGAGAACAAGAGTGTTTGAAGCTGCAACAGGAAATACAGGTCTGTGTTTTTCATTTGGGGAAATGGTTCTTTCTTTGTTGTTCAATTTATTTTCTTCTGTTGAACCTTCTGACTTTTGTGGAGGCAGAAGATTTCTCGGCATGTATGCATTCCAAGCCTAAGAGACTCCCTGTTTGCTTCTTTCTTATATCTAGAGTGGCATGATGAAAAATGGACTTAGGTCTGATCAATTGGAAATGCAAAGTTAACAAGTTTAGTAGTGGAGGGGCGTTACAGGCATTACAGTCATTAGTGAGCAGGCTCCAGGAAGAGATGTTGGAATTGCACACTGAACGTGACCACTATCAGGTTAATGATTTTTTCTTTAGCTGCACTTGTCTTGCTAATTGCAATGAAACCCATTTTTTGGTACAGTTTTTTTCTAGTCATTCTTTCATTGGAAGTTTGTTTCATTCATTTTTTCCATTATCCAACATTTCCCTGTAGACAGTGAGTGCATGACATGATGGGCCCCAGAGGGCATATGTGGCCCAGTTGAACTATGATGAAATATAGTATTTTGTCAGTTAACTTCTTCTTTGCTGCAGTTGAAGTTAGATGAGGTGAACTCAGAGATGGCAGTACTTGTACAAGTGGTTCCCCAATGGGAGGGCTATAATGAGATCAATCCAGCTGCAAAGATGTACTTGTTGGAGATGGCAAAAAGGGTAGTAGGGGAAATTGACGGAGAGGGTAGTAGTATTGGAGTCAGCTCAGTATCACCATCTGGTACTGAAAGGCCTGCTAGTGCTGATGCGGCTCAAAGACGAGGGTCATCAGACTTTGTTCTGTTATCCAACGGAGGGAACCCAAGAGACAAGAGTGCTTTGTTGAATGGAAGACCCAGATCTCAACCTGATGAAAGTCAAGCATCTGTGCGGGACTTTATTTCATTCTCTTCCAAAGCTGATGCAAGGGTTTGTACAGAAACTCAACAACTCCTTTTTGTCAGTGATGACTGATGTCATGTCTCTTCCTTTGTCAACCACAGGGCGAAAGTCTCAAGTCGTTGGGTCCCTTGAAGAGCAACATATGTATGGCAGCTGTTTTGTGAATTTTGAGAACATGTAGAATTGATAGCTTCAGGGAGAGCCAGTTATGAAAGAAATTTTTCTGCTCTGCCTCCATTGGACATGCATGCAAGACATCCATGCATATTGATACAACATGAAATATGCAAGGGACAAAGCACACAACACAGATCTGGTAGTATGAACGTTGACATTTGCACTTGCATCTTCTGTAGCATTGAGCACTTCTGGATCTAGAACAAAGTGCATGCTTTTCACCTTCTTTGTGCCAAGGTTTTCAATCTCCAAAATGAGAGCTGCAGTGCTCCCGTGCTACTATTTTCTTCTTGATTACTCTTTTCATGTTTGGTCTAGAAAAAATCCATGGTGACACATGAGAGATCAAGAAGGTGGAGACTCAAACCTGAGGGTACAATAGATTGCTAGGAACGTTGGGATCAGTTATACAGTCCATGACTGAATCACGTGCAACATCAGGCTGCTAGTTTACAGACATGGAAAGGCCCTGATACTCAAGCACACCCCCAAGATGCAAGTTGCACAACAAGCCTTGTGGCAAGCTGAACCTTGACATGGGACACCCACACTGTATACAATGCTGCCAAGATCAGCATCTCCACTGTCACACTGCCCATCACCACATGGGTAAGCCACCTTCGAATCTTATCACATTGCTGCTTGGAAGAAGTGTAGCAAATGCACTGCACATAACTAGTACCGTAACCGTGGCTCTGCACCACTTCACACCGCACATGCCATCAAATGTAGAGGTAGGCAGTTTGCTAATTGCTCCACATCCACCTACAACATATCCAACACATGGGCATCATCACCTCATTGCCAACTTTGTGAAGTTTTGTATTGTTTGTCTCATCACATTTTCACAATTTGGGAAATTGGTAAAAGAAATAATCAATTAATTAAATAAATAAATGTGGTGATACGAAACATCCAGTAGCAAGATGATCCACACATGCAGAAGGAACTGGAAGCTCTATAATGGTTCCCTCTCTGGAAATACTGATCTTGCCCTACAGGTATTGTAGTAACTCCTCACTAAACCTGTAGTTATCAGTTCATGCGGAGTGTAGTAGATCAGAATCCAAAAACTCTTGTGAGACAACAACACCTACAATCTGATAAAATGGAAGGCAGAATGGAAGCAGAATCCTAATCACAGAAAGTAAAAACAACAAAAACCCATCAGAGTGCATGGAGAAGGAATAGAGGCTATAGGCACAAGATGAAATTCTTTAAGAAGAAGGCAGCAACCCTAAACCCTAAACCCTTCTTCTTGAAGTAAAAGAAAAAATCCCATCATTCACACCTGTAAAGCTTGACAGATGATGTCAATTTCAGGTGCTTACTACAATTTCCTAGCACCCATGCCAAGTTCAATGACAACCAGACAATTCTTGGAGGAAGGTTCAAACACGTGTACTGCTAGAGTACTTCAAACACCATACTTCTACGCATCCTTACTGGTAGGTACTCTGGCTGTTGTAGAACAGAACATTGGGTGTCCATTCCCACACCTGCTGCAAGAAGAATTGACCTGGAAGTCTTAGTGAGTTGCTGGTGACTACAAACTCAATTCCTTAAAGATAGTTCAGTAGTACCGGAGATGATGATTAGTCATATGCTCTAGCACAAAGGGTTGTTCTTGCATGGTGAGCAACACTCTGCCATCATCCATCTTTGTCAGCATCCACACCTGCACCAGCACATCCACACATGACTTCCCAATGTACTACAAAGCTTGCATTATTGGCTGCTATAATGTCAAGCCATGATGATGATGATCCAACTTCCCTGTTGTTATTATTTCTCTTAAGCTTCCTGCCCTTGCCACTTGCTTCACAACCTGGCTTTTGGCCTCCTTTTTCAGTGATGAAGAAGATGTGACCAAATTCTCCAATGTTTTCTTGTAATAGAGAAGGTTGTAATTGTGTTGCAGCTGAATTCCAGCTCCTCCTGCCTCATAAGTGAAGTGAGGCGATGGGATTGGATGACCTAATGGCCAAAAAGAATTTGCAGGTGGTGAACATCCTGCCTGCAAACATATATATACAAACAATCCTTGTATCCCCCCATCTAAGAGTACTACTCCCTTTTGCATCTATCTACAACTTCCTGCATCATAACTAGTATGTCAATTCTAGCAATATGACAACGACTATGAATGTAATCCATTCCAAAGCGAGGTAACAAATAGTGCAGATTCATGAATGTATTCCATTTCATAGCAAAGATAACAAAGATTGCAGAATCTGCAGTAGGAATAAGGAATCCAAGTATATAGAGTCAGAACCCAAAACTATAGGTTTTAGTAACCTCAAAATTATGTGATGCCATTAAGCCTAATTTGGCAATGTGAACTGAACTAGACTTCCCTCCCCATGCAAAGCACTCTTGAATGTACTAAGGTGCATGTTCATCT
>Ga0209208_10002271_pt1 | contig 27528 bp, 22 predicted proteins | sample S1TSphfallax_3_FD_187694 | JGI IMG/M metagenome (GOLD analysis project Ga0209208, IMG submission 187694) | Host-associated microbial communities from peat moss isolated from Minnesota, USA - S1T2_Fd - Sphagnum fallax MG (SPAdes) (version 2) | ecosystem: Host-associated > Plants > Peat moss >...
TAGGAATTAAACATGAAAGGAACTTGTGTAGGAAGTGCTTGTGGCAAAGCCTCTGGACTTTTGGTTCAATTAGTTGTTTCTCCCAAATCCACCGTTGGATTTGTGTCAAAATTGAATAAGTTTTAGTTTGGAAGGTGTAGAAGACCCTCCCCAAAATTCAGTTTGATCGGGATTTCTGTAAGGGAACTACGCGGGTTGGAAGTAGAGGGGGTTGTAGTGGGGTTCATGGAATGATTTCCATGGAAAAGCCTCTGGACTTTTGGTTCAATTAGTTGTTTCTCTCAAATCCACCGTTGGATTTGTGTCAAATTTGAATCAGTTTTAGCTTAGAAGGTGTAAAAGGCCCTCGCAAAAATTCAGCTTGATCGGGCTTTTTGTAAGGGAGCTACGCGGGTTGGAAGTAGAGGGGGTTGAATTATCTGTTTTTTTTCCTCAAACTAGGCAAGTGGCTCCTAGCTCCGAGGCTTAACTCTTGATCAAAAACATAAAATAAAAAAATTTATGAGATTTGTTTAAACATGGCTCTTTTTATATTAGCTTCCAACTCCAATGCATGTTAGATTAAGATATTGTATGTAGTTGTTATGACAAACGGAATGGAAGGTTTCAAACCATCGAACATGACATTGAAATGAACATCAACATACGGCTCTTCAATATTCCATCATGGTGAGTTACAATTCCCTCACGATGTTTTGTAGCTTCGATTTGGACACAACGCATTAGATTGTTGGTGAATTTCATTACTTATCTCGAACCACCTTACTTGTTAGACTACACTACATAGTAGTTCCACTTCCAGCCGGATTTTTATTGTGAGTGCATATCTTAGTGGTGAAGGTGTGCAATAATTCCTCACACTGAGCCCCCACTCAAGGGGTGCCTATGACGTTTAAACCTTCCACAATTTGGCCCATGAGCCTCGTATTCTCATTGTTTTGCTATGCTACTTCATTTTGTTACACCATGAAAGCTTGAAAGGTATTGAAGAGGGCAAAAAATTCCTTGGACGTCTTGTTCACTTCTTTTTGGTTGATTTTTTCCTCTTGAGTCTCAAAAGTCTTGTCCACTTTTGGACGTTCTAGGGCTTGTTGGCCCCTTTAACCCTTCATGGGTTGATTTAAAAGAACTAATAAAGAATCACCATCCCCATTAGACTCTTCCAAAAAGTGCAAATCCACATGACCAGCAACTATTCGCTTGTTTCAAGAACTTGTTCCTTTTCCTTATTCTTACTTGGAGTGTAGGAGGCCTTTTTTTCAGTGAGCCCACACTTGTCTTAATTCCTCCCTTATTTTGGGTGATTAGGAAAAGGGCACTTTCTTGGGCTAGCACTTTGTTCAACCTAGCTTCATCCTTCCCCTTTGCCTTTTTCATTTTGATCTTGTGGAAATAGTGGTCATTGTGACTTTTTCCTCCACTATTTCCTTTAAGCTTTGAACCTCCTCTTCACACAACTCATCCTCCACCATGGCCTTCTTTAGGGTGGCTAATTCCTTGAATACAATGTTTTTATCCTTTTCCTTTTTAGTTTTGTACTTCCTTTTGGGCTTGGGCTCCACCACCATCATTGTGTTCGATACTAATTTTCCAAGGCCATTTGCTTTAGGAAAATTGCCTTTTTATGCCTTAGAGTTTTCCAAATGACTCTAAAAATTCATTTTAACACCACTTGTTATACTTGAAGCCACCTTCACACTCCCCACACCTTTGCTTCCATTCATGCACCTCATTAAACACCTAAACTACGTGCACATGGCAAAACATGCATCGGTGAGATTCAACATTCAGACTCATTTCATAACCTAGGGCTAATCTCAACCTCTAGGAAGGTCAAACTAAACCTATTGCAAACTTCCCAAGTGGTCCAAGGCCTTGTCATTTGAGATTACCATCTCCTATCTTTCATCCTAACCACAACCTTTTGTCTAAATCAAGGACTTCATGCGCTAAGGACATCTTTTTGGGCCCCCTCCCCTGAACCCTCACTTGTTGGCACCTATGTGGCTCATGAGTGTTGTCAAACCAAGAGTTGAACCTAGCCCAACATTTAGACTCAAAACCCAAGTCGTCATGAAGGCCATCCCATGGTGGTTTGAACTTGGGCCCCAACTAGGTGAATCCTCTCATTTGAAGGTCCACCTAGAAGGGCATGTCAAAAATGTGATTGTGGGAAAAGATTGTAAATAATAAACCTAATTTCTAGATTGACAAGTTGAAAAACCCAAACTAGACACAACATGAAAAATGGATTAAAATGTATGGAAAATAAGATCACATGACATATTGCAACCTGTCATCTTATGTATGACAAAGAAATACACACCCAAGTGTGAAGATAACCTTTGAACCTTTCGTGTTCCCAATGAAACACCAATTTTCATCCCAAATGGAATGATGTATGGTTTAAAATTCACACCAAGAAGCTGAATTTCATTTTGATGATATGGCATAAAGAAATGGCAATGAACATATTGTGCCAAACTATAATTAATTACAATGAGATTGTTGCAAGTTGCAGTTCATGCCTTAAAGGTGCACCAAAAATGGTGATCCACCATTTATGGGATTGCAATAGAACTAAAGTTGCCTAAAATTGGGCGATCACATATTCAAATTCCTTGGCTATGTTGAAAAGTAGTGCAAGAGACTAGACTTGTAACATTGCCTATTCAATAAGAAACTTCCAAGAGGGATCATGCCATTTTACCCCATTTGGAATTTCACACATGGGGTTACTATGTGATACATTTGGCTTGCAAGAAAAACCTTGGTGTTCAATGGAAAACTTTGGACAAATGCACATCTTGGGAAGTTGACATGTAAAAGTTTTATTAATTACAATAAATTTGCCTGACAATGCATGTTAATTGATATTGAAAGGAATTTGAATGTGAAGCAAAGTTTGTTGATTAAGTTTGATAGGTTGTGGTGCCCACACCATACCATTCACACAAGAGATGGTAGGAAAATGAAGTGGACTTAACAAATCCCTAAGTTGTGTAGTTTTGTGCATTAGTGTTTTGAGTTGTTCTTTTCATCTAGGGTTTAGTTTCCCCTTGTCCTAATACATATGTTGTGCTCATTTTATGTGTAATGGATTTTTTCCATTGTTTCAATATAAATAAATATTTTTTCAATGATGTCCTCTATAAATTTTTTAGATTCATTCATAACAACAATAAAGTTGTAACAACCCACAAACTTAGCCCAATCATGTTTCATTGCTCCCCATTGTTTTTTAAACCACGACCTTGTATATTTGGTCCTCTTGCATACTTGTGCATGCCACAATGATTTGTAATCCATTTTAAAATGTCATAAACCAAAGTGATAGGGTTTTGCAATAATGCCAACACATTCCACATTAGTTGCCACTCCTTGCCTACACAAAAGCTTTTTCCTTCCTTGTGTCTTGCTATAGCTTGGACATGTTTAATCATTGCCATTGTGGCATTGTTCATTCCTTGGACCAAGCTAAAAAAATAGTTTAAGGAAATATTCAAACTTGCTAGGTTGGAAGAAAAAACTTAGTTGGTTTGAGTTTTTATTGATTATTTTCAAGTAGTATTGGAGTTCCTATTCCTCAAGTTTGGTACCATAAAAAGCATACATACCATTATTATGGGCACCCCATGAGATGCATTGGACCCACTTTAAACACTTAAACATTTGTGACTTTTGATAATTGATATACTTGAAACCTCCAACACCATAATGAACAAACATCAATGTTTAACATGCAAAAAAACTTTTATATGTTTGCATGAAAATATGAAATATTCAAATTTCCTTGAGGTTTTTTTACATTATGGTTGAAAATATGTTTATTTCATATTTAAATCACTTAATATTGATTTAACAAGTAAAGTATGCAAAACAAATTCAAGTTATGTATGGAATTTCAAAATGAATATTTGAAGACCAAAAGCTTTGAGACACAATTTACATGTGATATAATCAAGCTTGCATGTTTTGTGCATGACATGTAAATTTGTTTAGAGTATAGTAGTTATTAGCATGTCAAATGTATTTTCTCCAAGGAAGAAAAACAATCAAAATTTAACAATAATATAGTTAATGATAAATGTTCATGACCATTGTTTTTTCTAGTACATGAATTCACCAAAAATGAATGAGGCAAGGAAGGAGGTTCCATAGATGAGACACATTATGAATTTCATAAATTCCACATGATGGTTTTGTACTAAAATTATTTAATGATAAAAATACTAGAAATTAGATGTCACCCTTTTATTAATTGGTATTTGTTTTAGCCTTTAAAATTGAACTATAACTGGGGATATGATTGTTGAATTTGTCATCTAGCATGAGGAAGATGAATGTAATAAATTAATTATAATGCTAATGGGTCATAGGAATGGAAATCTATCAAGTATATCCATGTATTTTTAAACATTTTTGTGGGTTGTTGAAAAGGGGTTAACAGAATAATATTTGTGGTGGACAATAAAAGATGGTGTATGCCTTAGTGACGTTTTCTTTCTTTTTTCATTTATTCTTATTTAGCTTTGGCTCCAACTTATGTTTGAATAAGAAAAAAAGAAAAAAAAACTATTGATTAAAAAACGTTTTTTTTTTAAAAACATCCAAGATGATCCCTTTCCCTTATTATTTTGGGAGAGAAGAGTTTTATTCAAACTAATTTGAATTAGTTGTAACCTACAACAAGCTTTTTAAAAATAATATTTATCTAGAAAGTACAATAAGAAAAAAAAATGTTTTTAATATTTTAATTATTTTATTAAATATTTCATTAATAGTTTTCTGGTAACTTGTGGTGGCTTATATTTAATCAACATAGATCCAATGTTGTTTTTTCTTTCCTAATCAAAAATGAAAAAAAAAACACTTGATATGAAAAATTTAAGATTTTTAAATTTTTTTTGACAAACTTTTGCCAAATGGAAAAACCAAATTTTTTTTGTGAAGGGATTGCAATTTTCAATTACCAAAAGTTGAGAAAAGAAAAGAAAAAAGTGTTAAATTTAGTATTTCATACTATGTATCTAATTTAGAGCCAAATTTGGCTAAATTTTCCTAGGGATGATCATCATTTTTAATGCATCATCCTTTGGATGATTACTATTTAAATTGCATAATTTTTCCAAAAAAAACATTGCTAGAGATGTTCATTTGTCAAATCATATTCAACTAATGTGGCTTGCAATGTTGGTGCAAATGTTATTTATTAGCCAATATTTTTTCCTTCCAAAATTAATTTTTGTAATTTAGTTGATTTTATAATGATAAAAATATTCAAAACTCAGTATCTTCCGCACTTCAAGTCTACAAATTACAAAATCACCTCCATAAATTCCTAATCATTGATTTTTTTCCAATAATACCAAAGGTTTGGCCCAATTTCCCTTGAATTGAATTTATTGAATTTTCAATAACAATATTGATCAATATTCAATAACTTTTCCAACACAAGTTTAAACATTACAAACCCACCTTGGTGCACCCTAATTGATGTCATTGAAGGCTTTTCAATGGTATTAAGAACCTAGTTAGTGGGGGGAGGGGAGGCGGAGGGGGAAGGGGGGGGTAGTGGATTTGGAAATGTCAACATGATGAACAAAAAAACAAACTACCTTCCTTAATAAATAGATTAGTGTGGCATGTGCCATCGGCCTAAGTGTGAAATAATACCTTGACAAATTTTACAAATTTTAACTTGATTGTCAAAGAAACTATTTTAGATTTGAATTAATTTTTAATAACAAAATTTACTCAAAGTTCAATATCTCCCCCACCTTAGGTTTAAAATGTTGGAAATCACCTCCAAGAGATCTCAAGAGCTTGCTCCAACTTCCCTAAAGTTTTAATTTTGCTTTTGTCAAAAAAAAATTACAATATTGTTGTTTGATATTCAATAAGTCTTTCACCATGGATCCAAACTGTGAAACCACCTTTGTGCATCCCTACTCGTTGAGAGCTTTTTAGTGGTACCAAGAATGTAGCAAGATGTGTTGGGCATTCAAGAGATGAGTCTGGTAGATCTCAACAAAACATAGGAACTACATTCCGTAATAGAAAGATTGAAGCTTGAAGGTAATAAATAAAATTGTAGAAAAGTGATTAGTAACTCCAAATTTTATTTATTGTCCATGACAACTATCTACCTATGAAGGAAGGTAGTTTGTTTTGTTTTGTTTTGTAGTTATGAGATCCACCAAATTGGGATGCCTCAGATCGTGTTCTTGGTGTCTTTGGAAAGTTGTGGATGAGGAGGGGTGCATGGGCTTGGTTCCGTGATGTTTGGATTTGCGTGCAAAAGTTCTTGAATATTGAATGGTTTTTTCACTGAAAATTTAATTTAATTTAATTGTAGCTAAAATTTTCTGTGGAATTGGAATGTGCCTTTGGTGTTGTTGGAAAGATCTTGATGAGCCGGATTTAATGAAATTTATTTGGTAAGATTTGGATTCGGAATGTGGGAGATATTTATTTTTAAGTGATTTTTTTGGCTGAAAATTCAAATAAATTCCAAAAACCCAAGTTTTGGAATGAAAAATCAGTTGAGGACGTGGTAACGCTTAGGCCAACGGCACAGGCCACACTAGTATTCACCTAAGATACCCCAGAGTGGGATGATTGGCTAGGGGGCCTCCGTCAACTTGTACCCTTATTCGTTTTCAGGCCCACGGCTACACACTCAAATTCAATGAAGAAGGTTCACCTCTCTCAGAATCCTGTTCCCAGTAGGCCCAATCCTGTCTGGAATCTTTGGCCAACCCCCAGACGCTTTGTCAACTTTTTCCCTTAAAATGTCTAACTGAAAAGGGCACTACACAATATTGAATTGGAACATTAAAAGGCGTAAACCCACCCAGTTGAGTTTGGTACTGAGCTTCAATATTATCAGTTTAGAGTTCAATTTCCGGTGTAACAAAAGTATTTTTGGATATTTTCACCACTCTATTTTTCGTTATTTTCACTACTCATATAGCGGCTACAGATAACTCGTTGGCTTTGGACAACATTGTGAAAGGCGAATCAGTCTCCGCCTCCCTATGGTTTCGCCTCCCTATGCTTTCCAAATGAAACCCTAAGTATGTTGCTTAGTTTTGGGTGTACCTGGGTGCAACACTTTCACATTGCTGAAGATCTACCCTTAGCCAATTTGCATCCATCAGTGTGATAGTAGATTCATCAGCCATCCAGCAGTATGTGCACACTGTCAGGCACAACCTCGCGTGGTTTGTGATGGAGTCTTGGTCTAGGGCTCATGGCCTGACAAGATGGATTCACGAGCCATTCAAGGTAAACCAATCAATTTCCACTTTTCTTGCCCACCAACAGACCACAATGCACTGTGTAGCATGCTTTTCTTTGTAATTTAATTAGTGGAGGCTCAATCCCAATAAAGTTTGGTCGGATCGCCCCCCCCCCCCCCCCCCCCGGGTCAGAAGAAACCCAATCCAATTGCTGGCCTTTTTAGTCCACAATAATCAAATATTGAGAGTTCAGTCGGTCAGTCCAGAACAAACCAAATCCAACTGGTGCCCTTTTTGGTGTGTTAACCTTGCAAAACTTTATTTATAAACACATTGCCGATTGAGAAAACATACAAATGAATTTTTAAAAGGAAAAAGAAAAAGGGGAGTTTACATGATGTCAAGTTAGCACAAACTAATGTCAAAATCTCTCCATCTCAACAACTGACCACATGTAATAGGTCGGTCATGGTAATGGGGGGTCTGGCCTGAAGGGGTGGAAGTCAGGAAGTAGCTAGGCCTACTGCTACCACCCAACTTAAGATGGAGAATGCTTGCATTCTTTGTAAGATAATTGATATCTTTTGATGAAGAAAAGTAACCAAGACAAAAAGAAGACAACCCTCTAGCCCTTTGAAGCTCCAAATAACATTGACACAATTATGTAAAAACACATCATGTTTGTGTAAACACCCAAATATCTCAAGTGCTAGAAAGAGGAATTGATCAATGGGGTGTCCATCACCATAGCTCCTTTCTTTGGCTTGAGCTACATTGGAGGCACCAAATCCTTAAGTTGCGCAAGATCAATGAAATAAATTCGTTCGCATTGGGTCAATAATGACAATGTCAACTAAGGTGCAAATTTCATTTTTGTTGAACACAATGTTGACTTGTCAATGAGAGGAGTTAGACATGGTTGAAGGAAGCGCATGTAATTGTTTTCGTCCCACATGGAAGTTGGTAATGACAATATAAGTGTCACAAACTACATCATGGATTCTTGTGCACTCATTGCCATGGGTGCAACATAAGAGGTGGATACCCATAGGGTCAATGGGATGTGAACACATGCATCAAAAAATACTTACAATTGAAGGATTTGGTAGTTCAATCCACATTCAAAGCATTATGGAAAAAATAAAAGAAGATAATCAAAAGGCTAGGAAGATTGGTCAAGATGTAAGCCAAGCATTCACCCCAAGGTTGAAATTTGAAAAAATTCAAAAAACATGTTAAAGAGGCTATGATGGTCCAAAGATTTCAAGATGGAATCTTGAGGTCAAACCATTTGTTGTTTGATGAGTTGTTCAAAGGGAGGAAGACATGCATGTGTTGTGAACGGTAAAAGATCACGTGCATTGGAATGTAAACTTGAAGGAATCAGATGAAAGCTTGAGGTCCTAGTCTAGTTCGTAGTATTTTACGAAAAGCAAAAAAAATCATCCAATTCATAATGTAAAGTGGTGAGAGCTAAAGTGGTGTCAAAAGAGGTGGGGTGGGAAAAGATGGTGCTAGAGCACAAATTGTGTGGAAAATATTCCCTTGCATGTCCAAGAATTAAACTATAAAGAAGGTGTTTATGAGCTAGAAGATCACGTTGGGGAGGAAGCATGGGGTTTAGACTTGCTACCAAAGCTTGGGCTCATAAAAAAACTTCTTTTTGCAAATTTTCCCAGTCACCTACTAAAAAACACTTGAATTGGATTTTCATTTCCCCATGCCTTGTTGGCCTGCCACAAGGGGGCAAAACAAGACATCATTGGGATAACAAGAGGAGCATATGCCAAGCTACCACATCATAAGGGTCCTTTGCCAACTTATCCAATGGAAAACAAAATGTCACTTGTACATCACACCATAGAACAGTTGAAATGCAGTGTATAATCAAAGATGATAAAAGCTTAAATAAAAGGACTCGAGGACATCCAATGTTGAAACCCAAGCCTTAACTTATGCAAGTCGGATGGGAGTAAAGGAAGATATTGAATTGGGATGGTCACATGGGTTTGGATTAGATGAATTGGATGTATGGCATGAACATAGGTGATAGGTTAACCTTCAAATGGTAAATTGACGCCCATAGGTGGGGCAAAAGGATTTAGGTGGAAGTTGCAGGTGTGTTGGGGAAATGGGGGTAGGTTGAAGGCTCTGATTATGGGCAATTGTAAAGGCTAAAAAGGTGGAAGGGGGAAAAAGGTCCTACAAGTGCCATTATCAAGAGGGTTTGGGAAAGTGTAGGGTTGGGACCCCACATTTTCCTGAAAGGTTAAGGACTAGTAGGATGAACTAATAGGTGGTGCATGGTTTGTTATAATGGTAGGGGGGGCTAGTGGGTAGTTTGTGATTTACATGGGAGATGGGGTGGATATTAAGTTTGTGGTGGTAGTTGAAAAGGTAAATGGGTGATGGGAATATCGAGGTTTGATAAAATGTGACGAACTAGGTGACATGGGACATTTGATGGCCATGAGGCTGGAGGTTTACTGGGGACACAAGCCCCATTTTCTAAATATTGTCTAATGTTACATTTACAAAGCCAACCACACAAAACTAAATGGATGAAAGGAAAAAAGATGGAAACTCACTTAAGGTTCCTTGGTTAGGGCATTATGCCAACACCAACCCCTAATTTTACCATGGTTTTGGATGGCATCATGATCACTATTCTATTAGGTTCAACACAACCTATACACCTTAATACACAAATTTATGCTAAAACTCTACACTTCAAACATTTTGGCCTCAAATTACGTAAGCACGTTAGGCAAAACAATCTGCATACGTTGCAATGCCCTCGACCTATTACAAGTTTTGAATTGAAATGCTTGATATGAACATAATACAAAATATTATGAAGGATTAATATTATTTTCAAAATCTTTATACCTAATAACTATTGTTTCCGACAATAATAATAATTAAACCTACACACACTAGTACCCAACATTATACCATAATCAGCCTTTTTGGGTTGCTGACCTTTTGGCAAATCCTCTATTTTATCTTTGAACAATTTTTTTATTTCTTCTTAGCTAAACCTTCAACTTTTGACAAAATTACTTTTATGTCTTATGAATTAGATCTTTACCTTTTGGCAAAAAATCCATCTCTTCTTGGCTAAACCTTTACTTATTAACAAAAACTTTATATATTCTTGAATAAACCTTTACCTTTTAACAAAACCTTTATTCATTATTGAATAAACCTTTACCTTTTAGCAAAACCTTTATTTTTTATTTGTGAAACTTCTACCTTTTGACAAAACCTTTATATCTTTTTTAATAACCTTTTACCATTTAACAAAACCTTGATCTTTTATTGGTTAAACCTTTACATATCAACAAAACATTAATTTCTTCTTAATTCAACCTCTACATTTTTGCAAAACTTCTATATTTTTTTGGCAAAACTTCTACCAACCTAAGGTGGGTATTGCCAATTGGGTCAAATTTGTAATGAATTAAAATAAAAGTTTATGCTACAAGTATTAGATTAACTTAGAGTTTGTAGCATTAAATGAATGAAAAATTGTAATGCAAATGGGCATATTGTAATTTTTTTCCCATACTCATTGGTTGCAATTTAATCTACATCAAATTTTTAAGGTATTGCATTTTGTTAGGTTTGTTTGGTTAAAGCCTACCAATGTAATGGCTATTCACTTTGGGATATACCCCTTAATGTAGGTATTGGATTCACAAATCTCATGGCCTTATGCAATACTTGTATTTTTGTGAGCTTATAATATCATTTGAGGTGTAAAGATAGTTGGTGTGAATGAAATAACACTATTATAATATTATTTTGTTAAATATTGGAAAAAAACCCCCAATATTATGTCATGTTATCACAACTATGAAAGTAATAGTAAATTTTCCCTTCACAATGAATTTTTATATTTATTTGAATATATTTTAATCACAATAAATTGAAATTTATTGAATATAAATAATGGTTTAAAAAAATAAACATGTATTGCTATAACATAATTGTTTATTATGATTATGATATCATAATTCCTTAGTAGTTTCAACATTAATTGTATTATTTTTAGATATCCCAAGTTTTCAAAAGACATTTTTCTTCAAAAAAATTATTTTGTGAAAGAAATTGACAAAACTTTAATAGTAGGAAAACCATATTGCATCCTTAAACAATTAGTAATTTGTTGTTGAAGCTACCCTTACATTATATAATATGAATTTCCAATGAACAAAAACATGTAAACATGTATATGGAGTATGCAATAAACCTAAACCATTTTATTTCACTCCATTGTCCATGCAATGCGATAATAATATTATATTAATAAATGTTCAACAAATTTTCAATTATGCTTGAATAGTCTTTTAATTATTCAATATCATTAGAGTGATTGATATTAGTTATAAAATGATGAAGTTTGAAACATATTACTAAATATTCATTTTTCAATAATTGATGAATATTTATGTAAAACTATGGGAAATTACAACCCAATTACCATCAAGGAAAAGATTGTTGGGTAGAAAATAATAAAAAGAAAAATGGAAAGAAATGGGAATGATACCTATCTTTTGTTTCCCTATCGTCTTACAACAATAACCACCATGTTAAGTTGCAAGTTGTAAAAGACTAGAAAAGATTGGTCATGGTCGTAGGTATTCAATCCTTCCTAGGCTTGGTTAATTTCTTCCATAAGTTTATAAAAGGATTTTCACAAATGGCAAAACCACTTTTGGATTTCCTTAAAAAGGAGTTGTCTTTTGAATGGAAAGAGGAGCAACAAAAGGCATTTGAGGACTTAAAAGAAAAGCTTTCACCTGCCCCTATGTTGAAGTTTCCATATTTCACCAAGTCGTTTGAAGTTCACATCAATGCAAATGACTTTGTTATCAATGGGGTCCTCATGAAAAAGGGACACCCAATTGCTTTTGAAAGCAAGAAGCTTTATGGAACACAATTGTGATGGCCAACTCACAAGGGGGAGTTGTACACCATTATATGTTGCCCAATAATGTGGCAACATTACTTAGGGACGCAAAAGATTAAGGTCTTTACAAATAACGTTTTTTTGAATTTTTTTGAAATTCAACCAAGGGCCTCAACAAAGTAGCTAAAATGGCACGATATCTTAGTGTTGCTAGATGCGGAACTAATTCACTAACTAGGAAAAGACAACATAGTCCTTGATGCATTGAGTTAGAAGGAGAAATTTCAAGTGGAAAAACCCCTAACCAAAACTCAAGCACTACGGGCCATCTTCCAAGGGGAAAGTAGCCTCAAACGAAAGATAAGAAAGACCTATGTGTAAGACCCATTCACACAATTATATTTTAAAAAGAATTGCAAAAATGGACAAAGGTGAAAGGCATCACCTTGAAGGAAGGATTGCTAAAATGGAAGTAGTCCCAAAATTGTGTGCCGACAGGAAAGTTGCGCACAAAGATCATGCAAAAAGAACATGAGGTGCCCATGGCAGGGCATTGTGGAGAATGAACCATGAGGGTGGTTGTAAGGAAAAAGGTTCCACTAGCCTAAGATGAAAAAGGATGTAAAACATTTTGTGCGCACTTATGTAAAGTGCTAATGCACAAAGTCCATTTACAACCAAAAAAAAAAAGGTTGTACAAACCTCTACCAATTTCAAGTGAGCCATGGGAGAGTGTCTCCATTCTACTTGAATGGAATGGAATGGACATTATTCTAGTGGTATTTGATCAATTTTCCAAGTTGACAAAAATGGTTCCAATAAAGATGGTTGCAACAACTTTCAATTTAACAAAATTCCTTTTCGATATTTGGGTGAAGCACGATGGGATGCCTCAATTCATCATAAGCAATAAAAACGCCAAGTTTTTGGTGGGCTTCTAGATGCTTTTGTTCTAGAAGGTGGGAACAAAGTTGTTTTTTAGTATGACATTTCACCCACAAACCAATGGCCAAACGGAAAGGGTCAATGGGGTGTTGAACCAATACTTAGGAAACTATGTGAACATCGATCAAAGAGATTGGGATGAACATTTAGGCCTAGTGGAATTTTGTTACAACTCCACAATGCATTTGGTGATGAAAATGTTATCGTTTGAATTATTGTTGGGAAAAGAAGGCAAGAAGCCTATGGACTTAGCCATTCCCATGGGACAAAAAGACCATTCCAAGGAAGTTGTGGAGATGGTCAAGGGGTGTGAAGAGTTATATGCTCGAACCAAGAAGCTTTTGGACTAGGTTCAAACATAGTATGATAAACATGCTAATAAATCACAAAGACACAGTACTAGAAATTTTGGGTTTTGCAACTGTCTTTTGCAACTAAAATTTAGTTACATGCGACACATGCAACTACAAATTTGTTTAGTTGCATAAGACAAGTTGCACATGACATCCAATTGCATGCAACATTATGTATGCAACATGTATATATGGTTTTAATATACATGTTCATACATACATACAAATCCAAATGTAGTTGCACCTTATGTGCAACTCTCCTTACAACTACAATGCAACTAATCAAAATATGACACATGTTTAAAAATTAAACAACTAACTTATGTTCTCAAAATTAAAAATTCATTGGATTAATCTCAATCATTAAAGTTTCTGCCACTAGGATGATGACACGTGGCACACCATGGAACGTTCATTGACCATTTGACACGTGTTCACGTAACACCAATTATATGGTGACACGTGGTAATCAAAACCCACCTATTTTTAAATTTTAAAATATTAATCAATGAAATCTAGATCATCCAATATATGGTTAATAAGATATTGACACGTGGTGCATAGGTAGATAGGTAATAATTAAACCGTACTAAATAGGTTTACTTAGGTATGCAAGTAGGTTAAAAAGTAACTAGGCTTAAGTTATATAGGTAGGTTTTAAATAATCCGATTTTATTTTTAGGTTTAACCATTTCACAAGGGTCAAGTTTTTTTCATTCACTCATCCCCAATGGCACCTAATATTTGGCTAATACATAGCTATTGCTCATAGTTATATCCTGAGCCAAATAGAATTTGAAGCCAAAGGATATGGGTTAAAACATTCGATTACAAACTTCATGAATCAACCTAGTTGCACATTACATGCAACTACTGTATAAGATTATACCAGCTAGGGCAAGGCTCTATTGCATTTGGTGTCCAAAGAAAACTTGAAGCCCTCCTCTTGGCGCATCTAACAAACTAAGAATAATTGAAAACAGATTAGAAATGAGAAAGTTATGGCCCCCCAAAGTAAAGGGGGTCAAAAACTCAAAAAAGAAACTATTGAACACTACAAAGGCCGGTTCTTAAACATCCAGAAAGTTCATTTTATGTTGTATTCTTGCTATTCGAATTCCAATGTGATTTGTAGGACTTCAGGTGGCACTCCTATAGCACTTTAAATCGTTTAAAATGAACAAGAAATAAGAAAGTTATGAGGTTTGAAAGTAGGAGGGGTCCAAAGAAAAAAAACAAAACAAAAACGTTTTGTAACTTGGAAAGCTTATTTTTCTTCTTGTTAGTTTTTCATTACTCCTTTTCTTTTGCACTTCAAAGATGATTATAGGATATTTTAAATAATTATGAATATTTAATGAAAATATTATTTTAATATTATTATCTAGCTTAAATTAATAATTAACTTAGGATGTTTATATACTTGTAGGTTATTAGTGTAGCCTATTTAAATTAATATTTTAACATAAATAAGAAAATTTAAATATATAATACCTATTGAATATATATACATATAATTGATTATCACTATAATTAGAATAAATGTTTAATTAATAATTATGATTATTTATAATGAAATTTAATATTATCATATTAATTGATTAAAAACTTTAAATCAATTTTACATTTTCTGAAAAAATATTCCAAAATAAAATAAAATAAAACATATTTAAAACATGGTTTAATTTAATTTAATTTAGCATAATTTAGCCTAACTTAATTTAACCATTGTTAATTTTAGCCTAATTTAGTTTAGCCATACATATTTTAACCTAATTGAATTGAACCATATTTATTTTATCCTAATTTAATTAAGCTAAATTTGGTTTAGCCATAAATATTATAACTTAACTTAATTTAACCATAATTAATTTGGCCTAATTTAATTTAACTTAATTTAATTTAGCCATAATCATTTAAGCCTAATAAATTTAACCATGGTTAATTTTATCTTAATTTATTTTAGCCATAATTATTTTAGCTTAACTCAATTTAACTATGGTTAGTTTAGCCTAATTTATTTTAGTTTAATTTATTTTAGCCATTATTAGTTTAGCCATGGTTATTTAAACCTAGGTTAGTTTAGGCTAGCCTAAGTTAGCATGGGGTTAACTTAGTACTAAAGGTACATTACATTGTTGTATATAACCTATGTAGATATATTAAGTATGATAATTTAAGTATGTATAAGTTTAGGCCATTATTTTTATGACACGTGTCCATGTTGTATAGATTTAGTTGCATGTTAGTTGCACACACAACTGTATGGCCCAAAAATTATACAATACCAAATTTGTAGTTGCAAATATGACCAACATAGTTACAAACGATAATTAGTTGCATGCCAATTGCATAGCGACTGGTTGCAAATGACAAGATTTCTAGTAGTGACATGTGGACTTTAAGGTTGGGCAACATGTGTAGTTAAACATCTAAGGTTTTTAAATGTTCGATGGACTACCAAGTATGTAGGGCTTTTATAGAATTTTGCATAAGCTGCATCTCAATTTGTAAACCCTAAAGTTGTCGAATAATTTTGTGGTGCATTTGACCTTTCACATCTTGAAACTAAAGTTATTTATGCGTGATGAAAATAGCCTAGAATAGAAGCAAAAGGTGTGACCATAAGTGAATGCCATCGAACATAAGCTAGCAGCCTAAATTGAAGGCATATTTCATGTGAGGCAAACACACCTCAAAGGCAAGGAGTATTTGGTGAAGTACAAGGGTTTCCATCATAAGGAGGATGTGTGGATGAAGCCTATTCACCTAAATCACCTTCCAAAAATGGTGAACAAATTTGAGCAAGAGAGGGGTCATGAACTTGGAATAAAGAAAAATTGAAAGAAAAAAAGGGGCTCACCTACAAATGGCCTTTAGTGTTGATGAGGGCATCAACCCCTTTTAAAGTGGGGGAAAACACCCACAAAATAATAAAAATAATTATTCTCACTAATTGAGGCTTAATGATTTTTGAGAGCATGGTTAATAGTGAAATGGCTAAGGTCCGTTGTAGAACAAGTGGCTAAGATAGGCAAAGAGATGACAACCAATGAAAATGGACTTGGAGTTGAACTTGAATTGAAAATTTTCAAGGTTTAGTCAAACAATATGAAAGTGGTGGTGTGTGAATAAAATGTCACATCCTTTAATGGAAAAATCAAACTTTTTATGCATGAATTTGTGAATCATGTCCCATTTTGATAAAAGGATGTGGATTGTAAAGCCTGGCCCAAGACTATTTGTTGGCGCATTTGCAACCTTCATTTAGTGTGGTGACTGAAACCTCTAAGCTAGATTTGAAATGGTTCCCAAGGAAAGAAGAATTGGCCACAAGGGGGAATGTGGGAGAAGATGCCAAAAGTGAACGCATTGGGTGAAAACAAATGACACATTTCGTAATACCTCCTATGCTAAGAACATAAAGACATAACGCAAATGGTCTCTTTTGATTAGGAAGTAATTATTCCCATCACTAAGTCGAAGGGAGAAAAAGGCGATAGAAGTGCCTAAAGGTGGTCACCCCAAAACAATGTCAACAAAGATGTTGACATCTTTAAAGTGGGGTAGAGTGACATGCCCTTGTAGGCGGACCCTCAAAGTGAGAGGATTCGTCTAGTTGGGACCCATGTTTGGACCACTGTGGGGCGACCTTCATAGCGGCTTGGGTTGCAAGTCTAAGTGTCGGGTTGGGTTTGACTTTTGCTTTGATAGCACTCACAAGCCACATAGGTGCTGACAAATGAGGGTTTGGTGAAAGGGACCCAAAGAGATGTCCTTGGCGCACAAAGTCCTTGAACTAGACAAAATTTTGTGGTTAGGCCGAAAGATGGGAGATGGTAATCTTGGGTGAAAAGGCCTTGGACCATTTGGGAAGTTTGCAATGGGTTTAGTCCCACCTATCTAGAGGTTGGGATTAGCCCTAAGTTACAAGACAAGTTTGAATGTCGAATCTCACCAATGTGTGGTTTGCCATCTACATGTAGTTTTGGTGTTTAGTGAAGTGTGAAAACATAGGTGAGGGCATGGGGAGCACCAAGGCGAATTCAAGTATGACAGTTTCCCCCTCTTCAAACTTTTGTCTTATACCACCTCCCATGGGACAAACTTTCATTTCTTTTTGTCCCACAACTAACACATTTATCACCCCTCATGTGTAGCTTTTGTACATTAGGAATAATGTTTTTGAAACTTCTCCTTTTGAATTTGTTGACTTGGAATATGGAATTCACAAGTGTCGACGGTACAAATTCTAGGTTGTGAATCATGATTTTTTAGTTGCATAATTTGACCCCACAACCTTAATCTATGCACATTTGAAGCATGCATGGGAATGAAAATCCATTGCAAATTTAAGATCTAGTTTTGTGTTTGGAATGCATGTTTTGCTTATTTTGTGTCTCAATAAATTTTGTAAATTGACTTCCCTATCTCCAACACCAAAACACCCCTTTGCACATTAGTGAAAGGAACATTTCCTTTTGGTCTAGTAGGCCCAAACCACCTTTTTTTGCAATGTGCAACAATTAGCCCAATTCACCCACACAAGAACATGGATTTCATGTCCCCCTAGGGAGTTTTTCAATAGGCTTGTGTAAGCTTTTCATGCAATAATTAGCCTGATTCACCCACACAAGAACATGGTTTTCACGTCCCCCTAGGGAATTCTTCAATAGGTTTGTGTAAGCCTTTCATTGCCTTCTTAAACCTTACCCAAACATTAAAGAAAACCCTAGAATCTTTAAAATAAAAAATATGTGAAATATGTTTCTTTTATGTATATTCATTATTGTTTTGTTGAAGGATGTCTTGAGGTGGTTGAAGTCCATGATGGAAGCCAAGAAACCACCCTTGATCAAATGCAAGGTTGTAACTTTAGATCAATTGCAATTAAGGTTGAAAAGTTGGGCAATAATGTCATTTGGCATCACCAACATTTTTGGTAGCAAGCTACCACAATGATGGACCCTTGGGTTTGTCACTCGTGGTATTGGTGGTCTCCAATTATGTAATAATGAAACTCTACAAACCTAAGGCATAAACTTCAATTTTTTTGCGATTGATATTAATGTGAAAGAGCTTTGAAAGTTGATAATATAAAACAACATGTTTCACATGCACTTATTGGTCATCTCAACTACACAACAAGAAAAAAACGAAACCATTAATGTAATTTGGAATAAAAATGGGGTCATGGACTATTCAAAAGTTCACATTGATTCACCACCTCCAAACATATGCAAAAATGATTAGTATTACCTAACCAACTTTTTTTATTGCACATCTATTTGCCACCTTTGTACTTGTAGTGTAAATTCCAATTTGGAAGTTGTAGTGTGAATAGCCATGGTTTAGCACACATGCTTTTATTCTAACCTACTTGACCTCTTGTGATTTTTTCATTCACATGTGCATGCATACTATGGTACAATGGTAGCACACTTGGCTTGTCTTCATGAGTGACCACATTGAATCCAAACTACTAAGGATTACTAGCCAAGTTACTTAGGTCCTTGAGTCATGTAATGAAAATGCCAAATCCATCCAAACCCTCATTCAACAAATCTTGAATATACACAAGAACCATGTGCTTAACAAAAAATCCCAACAAAAGTAGGATTTAAAATATAACCAATCCAATCATTTGCATAGATTAAATATAATCTAGAAACAAAAAAATGAGGAATAGAGAGTAGACACCATATGTTGCAAGCTTTTTTTGGGCACGAATAACTTCAACCTGAACAACTTGTTGGGCTTTCCTCATAATATCATATAATCTTTGCATGTTCCCAAACATCCCCAACCTTTGTTGCAAACAAACCCACACAATGTTAGGTCTCTCTTGAAGGTTCATAAGATAAAAGAATAGTACCCACAACCTTAGTCTCAACTACTATTATCATCTTTCAAGGTGTTTCAATGTGAGTTCAACACACCAAATTTGTATTCAAAACACTATTGTCTTTGTATGTTATAAGTTATAGTTCACCATGAAGACTACATTCCATTGACATTTTTTCAAATCCTTGAAAAGAATTTCATGATATTGGGACACATTACTTTCCCACTACTTTAAAGGCGCACAATGCTCAAGAAAAATATTTTATTTTAAACTTGCAAGTACACCATCTTGTAAGTCTTGAAAAGAGATTTTTGACATTATTTCAAGCTTTTGACATGTACATGATATGATTTTCAAATTGCCTTATGCATGGTTAAAAGTAGTTTTGACATTTTTTTGTTTTGACCTTCCAACACCTCATAACTTTCAAGAAAGATCTTTCTTTTCCACCAATGAAAGTTCACTAGGTCTCATCATGATGTTCTTTTCACTTTTTTGTTACTATAAGAAAAACTGAAAATTAATAATGTGAGGAAAAAATGACTTTTGAAATTTTCAATTGCTAGAAGTGAAGGAAAAAAGTGAAAATCACCATATTTGTATGTTTGGTTTTCATTGTATAATTAGATTATAGGAGATGACTATAGATTTGTGTTTTGTTTCTAGAATAAAGTTAGATTCAACTAATCTTCTTAAGGATGATTGCCACTTTTTTTAAACACTTTCCTATGGATGGTTGCCATTTTGGCTACAAACAAAAATTCCTTGAAAAAAAAAGGTCATTTGTAAAGAGAACAACACCCCTTGGACAAGTCTTGAAGAAAATTTGATGATAATCAAGATGGTAACTTTCAAATATTTCAATGGAATAAACATTAAGGTTTTGATTCCATAAACGATCAATTAATGGTGGATAACTAGGTATTTTTAGTTCCCTTTCAAATTACCTTGTTGCACAAATTATAATCTATCTATGAAACAAGATAGTTTGTTTTGTTTTGTTGGTCACATTGAGATCTCCCAAACCATAGTGCTTCATGCCACACACTTGGTATCTTTAGAAAGTTCTCATTGAGTAAGGGTCACTAAGTTCATTTGAGATTGTTTGGAGTTACAATGTGGAAGCTATTGATTATTGAACCATTTGTCAATGAAAACTAAATAAAATTGAAATTGAAAATTGTATTGGAATTGCAAAACATTCTTGATGTTGTTGGAAAGCCCTCGGTGAATCAAATTAATAAAGTTAGGAACTTCATTCCAAGTTTGGTTCTTCAAAAGTTTAGGTGTTGCACAACCTTGCAATGTTGCAATTGTTATTGTTTTTGTTTTTTTCATGATCAATTGTCCCTAGTCGTCATTGTTTTTCTTGTGCCAAGATTCATGTGCATGTGCATCACATGCTTGAACTGTTGTATTTGCAACAAACAAGTAGCTTCAAATTATTACCAAATCTTTTATTACGAACATCAAGAAGTAGTTTGTTTGGGCTTTGACTTTGAGTGAATAAGCGTGTGTGGGACAAGAAAGCCCTTGCAGGAGCAATAGGTATTTTTTATAACTAGCCATCTAAATGGATTTGGCTTTTCATAAACATCTTTGTCAAGGTAATTAGTTCACTAAAGTTGCTCTTTAGAAAATTGATGTGTAGCGGGTTCTCAAGTCCTATAGGATTGGGGAAAAGAGGTGGTGATTGTAATATTTTGGTAATAAAATGTATAGGTGGTGTTGAATTTAATAGAATAATGGTGATGGCATTCAAGATTATAGTGAAATTAAGGTTTGGTGTTGGCATAACGCCCAGACTAGGGAACCCTAAATAATTATCTTTTTTTTTTCCTTTTCACCCATTTAGTTTTTGCATGGTTTAAGATTGCCATGTAGAAGTAGGTAGTTTTTAGAAAGTGGAGCCTATTTGTAATTGTGTTCCTAGCAAACCTCCTTCTTCATGGGCACAAAATGTCCCATGTCCCTTAGTTCATATTGTTCATCAAATTTCGTAATTTTTATCACCCATTTGCCTTTTCTTGCACCACCAAAACATGTTCCCCACCTCATTTCCTATGCAAGCCATGCACCACCCATTACCTTCCTATATCACTTTAACTACCCAAAGGCCACGTACCAATTCCCTTATTGGTCCTTAACTCTTCATGCGAACGTGGGGCCCCAACCATACACATTCCCAATCCTTGTAAATAATGCACATGTAAGACCTTTTCCCCATCTATTACATCAACCCTTATAATTGTTCATGATTAGACCTTGCAACCTATCCCCATCTCCCAAACACACCTGTAACTTCCACTTTGAGCCTTTTGCCCCATTAGTGGGCATCAATTTACCCTTTAAGGGTTGGCACATCATTAATGTTCTTGTTAAGAATCCAATTCATCTCATCCAAACCCATGTGTTGAAGGTAGATTTTACCAAAATTGGAATTTTACCAAGTTTTCACGAAAATTGGATTTTAACTACCAAAATCAAATTTCTTTTATCGAATTTTTTTTTATACTAAAAATGATAATACTAACCAGTTTAAATTGTGTATACTTAAGACCAATTTTTTTTGGATTAGGCTAACTGCATGTTCCACACTTTTTAACTTCTTTATTTGAAGTATTTAAGGTTTTGTCCTTTGTGGACTATACAAGGGAATAATTTCAAGAATAAAATCACTTTTTCTTGCCATACCTTTGTACATAGAATTCCATGTGTAATTGTTTTCCTTCATATGTTTAGAGTATTTTAACTTTTTGTATGTGAATATTTTTTATTATATGTTTGCTTCAAGTTTGTTTATTTAGAAGGTTTATGAGGTTGCCCTACTGAGTTTGGATAGTCCCTTTTGTGTTAAAGTTTTTTGCTTATCTAAGGAAAATGAAGAATTTTTTTCTTTTGCTCCGTTATTTTATTTTTTTCAAATCTAGGTAGTTCACCAAATGGCCTTAACATTTGGCAACCATACCACACATATTGAATCCAAAATTTATGGTTCATTATCGTTTATATTTGGACAAATATTGGTTAGAGTTATTTGACTCTAACAAAACAAACCACCTATGAATTGTTTTTGTTGTTTGAAAAATATAATAAATAATAAAAAAAAACCCATAAATTACATTTTTTTGGTAATCTTTTATAGTATGCCAACAATGCTGGATACATATGGGGTAGGACCATCGAGTACAAGAGTTTTAAAAGAGCCAAAAGACTGAAGAGGAAGAAAGGATAACCCTAAAAGGGAGGATGCTAAAGAAAATTTAAAACAAATATGTATATATATACAAGAAGTCAATTCTTAGGAGTATGCACCTACAACCACAAAAATAGGGAACTGGATACAACCCGAGGAACATATAATGCAAAAGGATCACTAGGGTCAAATTGAGCATGTGTCAGAGCTACAATAATAGGATCAGATTCATATTACATCATATTTATAGTCAAACCAACACCTACAACTTGTATCAAAGTTACAATAGTAGGAGCAAATTTTGTTCACAATAGATTTGAAGTTATAGCAATAATTACATGTGATAATAAAGTTACAGTTATAAGAACATAGTGCAACCCATCAACAAACAACTGCACAATTATCAACATAAACATTAGAAGAACAACAACAGATTTTGTATACAATAGAAAATTAGATGGTGCTTCGATTTGAAGTACAAATAGAGCACATTATAGAATAGATAGAACAAATTGTTGTATAGACAAATTAGATTTCTTGAATCACATGATCATAAACAACAAAACATTAGCTTTCTTAACATATTTTTTATCCATAATTTCGGGACGTAATTTAAAATATAGTTGGGGTAATGTTAAGGGAATAGTTACTTGTGGTAATTATTAGTTAGTGTATTTCTATTTACTTAGTTATTGTATTTAGGAATTACTAGCTAAATTACATAGTTTTTATCACCATTTGAATTCAAATAAAACATAGGAATGCATTTTTTTGAGGTATATCTTTTGGAGAAGATAATGAAATGAGAGACCATTGTATCATTCTAGAACATGGAGCTTTAATGGAATATGAAAGAAACATGTTTTTATTTCTAAAAAAGTTTGGTTTTCATAGTTAGAGTTGTTATTTTGATGTTTTTTATTATAAAACTTTCATAATTTGGATTTTAATTTTGAAACTAGTTCTAAGTGGATCTGAAAAACATATTGTGCTAATATTAATTTTATTATATTTCAATTCAGATTTTAGACTAGAAAATAGGATTAGAGATTTTGTATTTACCAATAAGGAATAAAATACAGAGCAACATAATGTAATTGATACTTCATTACTAACGGAACCCTACATGAAGTGGGGATTGGACTTTGTTGGCCTAATCAAACCCATAAACATGTATACTAGAAACAAATACATTCTGGTAGCAACCAACTACACCACCAAGTGGGTGGAAGCAAAGGCATACACACCAATATAGTGGCCATGACAACAAAAATCATCTATGAATTCATTCTCACATGGTTTGGTTGTCCACTTATTTTGGTAAATGATCAAGGGACTCACTTATCAACGATGCCATTAAGTTTTTTACCAATCATTTTTTGTTATGACATACAACCTTGACCACTTATTACCCACAAGGCAATGGATAAGCAAAATCCACCAACAAATTCATTGGTTTGTTGCTCATTAAGTTGGTAAATGAGAACTACACCAATTGGGATGAACATTTTACACACGGTATTGTATGTCTAATGTTCAACATTCAAGGTAACAATAGACACACACCATTTCAACTAGTATATGGCCTTTACCCTTTGATGCCAATAGAATACTTGTTGCCCACGAGCAATTCACATCCCAACCGAAACTTTTCTCTTATTCATGTTTTGATTAGTCGCATGGCAAAATTAGAACACTTGGATGAAACCCTCCAGGAGGCAGTCAAAGGGACAAGTACAAGGCAATATAACATAACATTATGGGCTGAACAAAACCACAAAATTAAGATATTCTTTATGGGGGACACAATTATTTGGTTTCCATAGGGCATAAAGGAACACATCGAAAAATTCAAAAAATGGTGGTTTGGTCTGTATAAAATACAATATTGTTTCCCAACAATACCATATTATTTGTCAACATAGACAAGTTCGAACCAAATCCCATTTTGGTGAACATTAACAAGCTAAAACCTTATCGATATTTGGGACAAGCTCCCAAAGGACTAGAAACTATCATCAAAGGGGGAGGAGAGCAAAAAGAGGACTCAAGATAACATTTTCATGATGGCTTTACTAAAAATGAAACAACATAGAAAATCAAAATCAACCCAAAAAATCCGATTTTCATCATTAAATAGGTGAATGGGACTATCAAACCAAAAAAGGATTTTCAATTCAACAAATTAGAGTTTAACTGAAAAGTTCGAATTTCACCAAAACGCACCTTTCCCACGAACTTGTTGGAAATTTTGGTTCAATAATAAATTCCAAGTTGGAATCGGCCATAACAAATTTTAGTTTAGAATAGCTGACCAAAGATTCCACCCCAAAATTGGTTGGGGTAAATTTTGAACTTTTAAAAATGGAATCGTCATAGGCATATTTTGGTTTGGAATCTACATATTAAGATTCCATCCCAAAAATCTATAGGGGCAAATTTTAGAGTCGAAGTAATCATGATCAGTCGTGTTTTCATCCAAACCAATGAACCGATGCTAGAAGGATCGGAATTCATTAGTACTTCCAAAATAGTTTGTAAAATCGGCGCCAAGTTTAGGCACTCAATTTTTGGTATAAAATAGGGAATTGTTCATTCAGTTTCTTCTTTCTCTTTCTTGTATTATTATGTTGCATTAATTTTTACCAATTTCTTGTTGGTGAAGTTGGTAAAAAAGAGACGAGAAGGAAAGAAAGTTTAGAATTTGAATCGAATGGCAACCAAGGCACATCGAAATTTGATCATGAGGAAAAAAAGAAAGAGAAATTGGTTGTAGCCATTTTTGGTAGGGGAAAGATATGGATTGTAGGTAGAGATGTGGAGTGGGTTTGGCATGTCAATGTTTTTGGTTTGTTCAACATGTAGTTGAGTCTGATACAACCATTATTCAAGGAATTTCTACAAGCCATCATTCGATTTAATCCAGAACAAATCAAATCGGTTGTGTAAGGAGTCGAGAGTCTTGGTTTTCATAACCAAAAAGATGATGGTCGAGATGCTTAAGCTACCAAAAGTAGGTATCACCAAACTATCGGCCAAGCCAACAAAGGAAAAGGAAAAAGAAATGGAGGCAATTGTCTATTGGAAAATTGCCCCACTGAAAGCACTTGTCGACCGAGAAGGGTGGAAGGATTCCCTTCTCAAGGGAATGTATACAACCATATTTCTGGCATTAATCTAGGTAAGTTGCTTAAAGGGCATCAAACTCACCTATGTGGCCAAAAAATTGATGAGTTGTGGTGGTGGCCAAGTAGGGCATGAAGGTGAATTGGTATGTTGTAGTGTTCAACAACCTTTATAGTAGGTTGTGCGATTTGTTTGCACCCATAAAACCAGGCGCAAGTAGGGACAACACAAAATTTGGAGTTGCCCAAGTGGTAAACATTCTACTTTGAAATATGTTTCCAATAGATTTGACATTCATCCTACCAAAATCAAAGGAGGAGGATGAAGGTGTTGCTAGACTAGAATTGAAAGTTCAAGCTATAAGGACTAGCATAATTCCAAGAGCACATTTTTGGCATGCACCCATTGATTTAGACAAGGAAATGGAGGATGTCAAGGATGTTGGTGGGACAAGTACCCAACCAGAAAGCTCATGAAAATTGGATATTTTGCCAACATTGCTATCGGTGTTGAGATCATGGAATTTGGGTCGGCTTTGTTTTTGAAATCCTATACCGTCCCCCAGGAAACACATTCTAACTCAACAATCATTAGAAGCATTGAGTCCTTAGAAGAAGGGAAGAATGCGAAGTTTGAGTCCAAATTGGATTGAAGAAGTTTTCAGTGTAAGACCTATCGGAATTGCATTCAATGCCTACAAGTATGGCAAAAACCCTTATGAACCTTTATAGCCAACTACAACAATGATTAGAGGGAGAGGCGATTCCAATAGGCAATATACCAAAAATGGATATTCCACCAAATTTTTTTTTTGATGGCAACTTTGTACAAAGTTTAGGCAAGGCAACTGAAGAATGTTGCCCTACTGATATTTCATTTTGGTATGGGGTGGACTTTTTCCTCCACTAACTGGAATTGAAAGGGTTTCAACTCCTCTGGTTTTATTGTTATTAAAAGGTTTGGGGGACAACTTACTATGGTCAAGAAAGTTTGCCTAGAAAATGGGCAACATGTTGCCAACTTTTTAGTTGGCCACAACCAAAAAGGAGGCTGTAGAGGAGGTGGTGTAGAAAAATTTGCAACAGTTAGCTGGTTTAAAAGGTTAACTGTTGTAGTTGCAAAAGGCTAACTGATAGGACGTTTTTACCATACAACATATGTAGATGAAGCTATAGAACTTGGAAGGCATATAGAAGAGGGTCATGGAATTCGAAATTGAAAACTCCAACTACCGAAACAAGTTACTAGATTTCCACAAATGCCTTACCGAAATCAATAACACTTTGGGCTCCATCAATTTGGAATGAACCAAGCTCATGCAAGCTTTGGAATAGGAGTAGGCAAACTGGAAGCGATGCAATAGTCTATGACCCCTGTTTTAGCCAATCGGATGGTAGAGTGGTTAAAGAATTAAAAATCAATTGTTTACCAAAACCACGTAAAAGCAATAATTGGAGCTACAATAATCAACTAAAAAAATCCAGTTGATGTAACAAGATTTGGAGAAGGTTCAAATGAATCCTAGTGTAATTCGTGATGTCGCCCTTCGAGTTCGATAGAATGCAAACCCATTCTAGATCTGCATTCAAATTTGGTTCGCACAAGAATGGAATAGAGTGAAGGCAAAAATATGGAGGTAGATTTGGTGGTTGCACTGGAACCACAACCTATTAAATCAAAAGTAACCTCTAACATTGGGATTCTTTCCAATATCACTAGTAGAAATTGGCCAAAATGTAACCACTTTATTTACGACTACATGCAACTATTAGTATTTACAACTACATTTGGACATTTTTGCAACTATTTCTTGTTTTGGTCATATTTGCAACTACATTGCAATTAGTTTGCAACTATTTTGGTGTTCATCCTTCCATGTGAACAACGTTTAGTTTGGTTTTCAT